>Ga0209367_1000035_pt1 | contig 72792 bp, 41 predicted proteins | sample WorMetLIZISLAND2_FD_187412 | JGI IMG/M metagenome (GOLD analysis project Ga0209367, IMG submission 187412) | Marine gutless worms symbiont microbial communities from Max Planck institute for Marine Microbiology, Germany - Olavius geniculatus... ...
GGGTAGGACGGAACCCCCGGGCACAGACTAGGACAGAACTCCCCTAGGACCAACCCCCCTCCCTATAACCGACAGCATTCTGTCATGTTCGAGTAATGTAAGCAAGACTGTTCACAAACATCAAAACCAAACATATTTTTTCCGAAAAGTAAATAATTTTATATCACTCGGCTAAATAGACTGCTGTCAATCAAATAAAGTACTAACCCTAATTTCGAAACAAAACCATGTCAACTGTTGCGCTGATTACCATTTATGTCATTGAAGTGCTGTTAATCATTTTCAAAATATGACAGTAGGATAGTGACAATACAGAGTAACATTTTTCCGATGTTTGGTATTTATTCATCTACCACTGCCTCCCGCCCCCCCCTACTCGACCAGTACTGAACATGCGTTGAGTTGCTGTACTGAGTGCAAAAGAATACAAAAATGGACGTAATAAACTACAGCAACATAACATAGAATATCAATTTTATGTGCACTGTATCGGCAAGAGAATTCTACTGAAAAACCAGCTTGGTGGCCTTTTGTCTGGTGGTTTTGTCTGTACACTGTACCAAACATGTGAACAAGTTTAGTTGTTAAGCAGCCAATTACTGATGAGCTAAAACCAAAGCAAATTATCGAGAGCCCGACACTTTTTACTTTGATGTAGACTATAAATTGTGCATTTTGCTTGCCGCTAGGGCGGGGGAGCAAAAAAAAGACATGAAAAATCGCATTCCTGAAAATTTAATGCTTAATTTATGTTTTTAGATGTTTCTTAGATTTTCTTTATGTTTTAGTATTTCTTTCTTATATCAGGCCTATATGTCAAAAGTCAAAGACTGCAAACTGTGAAACACTATTTTATTGACAAATTTTACAACAGTGTAGGCCATTTTACGGAATCAATACAATAACAGCAATTTCAACATAAAAAATTTTCGACACAAAATTTGTAAATTATGAAGAAAATGGTAGCTTTAGTCTATCTGGGACACGTACTGTCGGTAGTTGGGGGGTTTGTCTTAGGGGGTTGTGTCCGAAGGGTTATGTCCGGACACCATAATTATGTCCCACACTCTGTGGTAGGCTACGTAGTGTAGTATAGCCTTAACTAACCAGTAAATATGAACCGCTTTAAAATTGTTTTTCCTTATAAGCCGAATCAAGTATGGATCAGCGTTGAAGATTAAAGGCTGACGTACTCGTCTGTAATTCCACCATTAGTTCGTCAGTTGTGGTGGGCTTCATTCATTGTGTGATTATTATTAACTATGGCAGTCACTATTTTACTAAAAATGTCATTGCATCTTGAGAGTGGAACCCGATCCGCTTGAACTTTCTGCGACTTTTTGCATTTTTCAGTTACAAGCGCACAATACAGACAGACACAACACAGTATGCCAAATTTTACTTACTTTGATCTGTTGCGGTTTTTATTTGTAACAGTTTATACCTTTTAATAACAATAAGTAATAATAAAGTTCATTTATACACGGCGCTTGAAAGTGAAAGTCACTAGGCGCCGCAGCTCCAATCAAACATTTTGTTTGCTTTAGTTGCGTTTTAAACTGTTCGTAGTATTCACGGTTTGTACATGGTTGTGCGCAACAGATTAGAGCAATAGAGTTCGCGCTGTAGGGAGCGGCGCATATTGTAACGAAGTAAGATACTGGGTCGCTCATACTGCGCTAGGATAGAATAATATTATGTATGTCGACCGGCCGTGTGTTAATTAACTGGCGACGCGTGTTTCCGATTAAGCCGGCGGCAGTGGCAGCATCGTGTTGGCGGCGATGGATGCACTACGAGCAGAGAGCAAATGGTCGTTTCTGGGCGCATGTATTCGCATTCTGTCAGCAGCAGCTCGCGCCGACGCTGTATCTGTATCAGCGCAGCTGTCTGTCTAGTTGACGCAACAGCAGCAACAGCAGCTGGAGATGAACGCCTGGAGACTGAGAAGTGTTACAGCAGAGCAATGCTGACAGACGCCAGCCCACACGCTCGCAGGTCCTGCACGTTGACGACCACAATACGAACGCCGCAGCGTCTGATGTAGCGATGTTCATCCGATAGTCGGCAGACGGCAGCACTTTCACACGTAGCTAGAAGACAATCAGAGAGACAGACCTGACCTCAAGCTGAATGGAGTCGCACTTGCACCGGAAGGAAGTCGCGAATGACGACGTCGAGCGCCGTCTGTCGGCCACTGGAGTTACTCGGTTGCCAGGCAACGACGCCATGATTCTCAGTCCTCGAAAGTAAGTGCTGCCGTTCGTTGAATCATTGATCTTCGGCGTCTTTCGTTACGTCAAAGCATGCGAATCGGCCTCGCTTCTAATTGTGTCACTCAATATAGGCCTAGCATGCACGTTTGCGTGTACATGTAGGCCTACTCGAGAAATGTGCGCAAGGACAGCTTGTAACGCTACTGACTTTACCTGCGGCGCGGTGTTAGAACAAAATAAGCATCACTTTTATTATGAGATTACCGAAATATCTCTTAACTATGACCGTCGTTTTGCGTACAACATTAATTACAAGCATGTATGAATAGCTAACTGTTACTTTGCGACAATCTTAGCTTATTTATGCAGCCAATGTACGTAGGCCACGTTAACTAAATTTGGTTTTGTCCAGAGAGTACCAAAGTTTGCATTGTATGTCACTGAGACTATTTCGTATCTATACTGTGTCCGGAAAAAAGTAACCCCTAGACATCGTACAATGAAAATGTCAAATCTAAACAAATTGAAATAAAATTTTGTGTGATTTGTTTCCATCAAATTACTAAAAAAGATCGTCAAATTTGGTTTAAAAATATCATTTGTAAGCCGAGTTACAAATTGTTGAATATCGATAACAAAATATCACTGTTACCAAAATCGCGTTACCTAAGTAAACCCTGCGGTTAATGTACATTTTTGTAACTCCAACAAAAAACACCCGATTCCGGCAACATTCCATATCAACAATGCATAAGTTATTGCCAATCAAAGGGCAAAATTTCAAGTAAATCTGCCATAGCAAACAATGGTTACAGCAACTTTTGTGAGGTCACCCCGAAACACTTCAGTTTCAGGTCTTTTGTGTCTGACGTAATCCACAATAACCTGAAAGTGGAGTGTTTTGCGGTCACCTCACATAAACCACTGTAACTATTATTCGCATCAGCGGATTTAACTAAAATCTGGCATTTTGATTGCCAATGGATGGCGCATTAGTGACGCATAATTTTTCTAAAATCGGTTGTTTCTTGTTAAAGTTACAAAATTGTATAGTAAACGCGAGGTTTACTTATGCAACGCCATACTGGTAACGGAGATATTTTGTTATCGATATTCAACAATTAATAACTCCGCTTTAAAATAATATTTTTGAACAAAACTTGGTGATTTTTTTAGTAATTTATTGAGAAATAACCGTACGGATTTTTTTGAAAATTTGTTTAGACTTGACATTTTTATTGTACGATGTCTTGGGGATTACTTTTTTCCGGACACAGTGTAGTAACAGCGATTGACATTTGCGGATTTCGTGATATTTACATGATCAGTTTGTAACTTTGCACCGTGACTTAGTAGTTCCATGCAGATTCGATAATAACAATTTTTTTATCAATCCTAGTTATCTGATGTTCAGAGAACTTACATGTAAACAGATGGTGCAACCACAAGTAGTCGACTGACCGGAAGTTTGCCTCTGTGCGTTCAGTCAAAACATTGTTCTGGGAACAAAATCTCCGAAAAGAGGAAGATTTGTTTTTGGTTGTGCGCATATTTGATGAGATCATCTTATGCACACTTACCAGTTTATAGTCTATTAAACGCAAAGCGCATCATATAGACTATAATGTGACGGTCGGGACTCTAAACTCTACCAGTTTTTGCACAGAGAAATGTAGACAATATTATTACATATTCGGTTCTAAAATACTTATGATCGTCTCACTTTTTCCAATGTTATATTAAGTAACTTGACAGTTAAATCTTGGCTGCTTATCGGATCTGCACGAATCCGTGCTATAAAGTGTTTGTGGGAGTTACAGCTGACTATAGTCGTGCTACGACAATAATTTTAAAAGTCGAATTTTTGCATTTTTTTCTGAAAAAAATATTGTGCAAAACTCGTTTAAAGCTGTTTGACAGTTGCATTTTTCTTATTCGTAACACCGTTACTTTTGCGTTCAGAAAAGAATTCTGTGATTTTTTTGTTTGAATTATATCGATGTCGTGTTCTGAATGTCTGACTTGTATGCCAGCTGGGCTGTGCAATTTCGTACATGCGGGAACGGCGACAACAGGCACGGTCGCATAGTGCTATCAGTAATATTCGACAGCGTCATACATTGCTGTGAGCCCCTGCTACTCAAATGATTTCTATGTAAATACAATGTACAGCACAATATTGGTGCAGATTTTGTAGCTACCGATCGCATCTGCACGAATTATTAGTTATTACATAATTATGCACGGACAAAGTAATAAAACACGGTAAATAATAAAACGCACCAAGCAACACGTGTTAGGCTACATTCCGACTACTTGATGGGGGTGATAATAGCATGGCGCAAGTTCTCCATGTTTCTTCAGTGTCGTATGCAGATTGAGGTTTCTCGTTCATGCATCGGACGACAATTTAAACAGTTTCCGCAGCTCTCTCGTATGTAATAGGGTTCCCGACATATGCAATGGCAACGGCAGCGCCTGTCGCTCGCCGAAAATAAACGCTTTCGATTTCCAATATTGTCAGCCGTAAAGAACGACATATACTGGGCGCGTTTACTGCTCGTAAGTTGGACTGGGACCGCGCAGCGAGGTGACAGCACGCTGACGGTGCTCGTATATATCGTCGTCCATAACTTAGGATAGGCTTCTGTGTGGTCTAGTTGTTTCATCGGTGGACAGACTGTAGCATGTAGACAGCGGGCGGTGTCACATTAAAATGTCTTCCCCATGAAAAATCCTTCCGGAAAGAGATAATCACGGATTTGATATGTCTCCTTTTTATTAAAATATTACCAGTCCCATGAAAAAGTGTCCCCATTATAGGATCGCTCCTTAAAAAAGTCTCCCCCAGCCGCCGGGCGGGGCGGATTTTTGCCGGTAAGTTGTCAGCAGGGGGAGACTTTTCTGGGGACTATCCTATAATGGGACACCGGATCGGCGCAGGTCCGTAAACCTGTCATGCGGAGCGCACCGTCACCAGTACTGAACTGGCTTAGCAACGAAAGCCAACCGAGAACTGGTGCATGGTATACCGGCCGTTGTCTTTCTTGATCCTTGGTCGTTGCTGGTGCTTACGAGCAAAATATGAGTCTATACCGAAATCTCAAGTTGTTTACGTATTTTACATTACGCACACGTCGTGCGCAAAGAAACTGTTTAGTTCATTAGCCTAGCGCCCATTGCTGAACGATGCACAGCATTAATAAGTGACATCATTTTTGCTGCACCTATATTCCTCTCTGGTATAGATTCTGTACACAATTATTGCTCGTAGTAAATTATGTAACAACAGACATGTTGCCCTTTTTCAATACAACTCATCAAATTTAGACCAGTAGCCTTAATGTTTAAATGGCGTAGATTTTGCAACACTGAAACCGCGTTGGACTAAATCGTATGGTTCAAATGCGCGGGATTGAAGATGAGTGTAGTACAGTAAAATGCTGCATCCGTACAAATATTTTTATGATTGCGTAGCTTGTTTTCAAACCGGAAAGAAACGCGGTCATATTTTTTACACAGTTTTCATTATTTTTATGAGCTTGCCCGATGACCAGTGGCGATCGAAGCGTGGATTATACAAAACTCCGCGGCTGGAGCTGCGTGGTGTGGGCGAAGAAGGATCGGTTGCTGATGTTGAGACCACAGCAGCCGTCGCCGATGACGTATGAGCAAATTTATATATTCGACTGCAAAGCATCGCCGAGAATCGACCTATTTACGTCTTCCGACCAGTGGCTGACTGGGCTATATTGACAGATAGAAAAATCGAGCCTATTTTACAGTTGTCAAGGCGAGAAATAGGAATAGCTGGGTCTCGTTTATTGTCGTGTTAATTTTGCTTGCAACCATAAACTCGTTGTCAATCGTTCGTGCCATATGTGGACTGTCGGTGTGCTATTGTTTTGCAGTACTTATTTGCACAGACGACATGCAATGGTGTTTCATCGACACCGTCCTGTGCAGATCAATAAAACTAAGTATGCTCGACAGGCAATCAATTGCTTGGCTTATTTAAAGCGGCGTAGACACTAGATATGCTTCGTAATTAGCAGGAAATTCCATCAGTTTTTATCCAGCTTTCATACAGCTATGCAATAATGCAATAGGCCTATGTCGGCTACTGAACAAACACTTTTAGACATTAAGCAGCATAATTATAAAAGTGTTTGGTTGATAAAGCGTATGCGAATTTTTGTTCGTAAATTGAAGTGATTATTATTATTATTAACATTTATTATTGAGCGTACTATTAACATTGAAAGTAAGCTTGACTGTGGCAGAATATCTCAGTAGTAAATTAAATAACTGTTAAAGCATACCTAATTATTAAACGAGTAGCTAAAATGTGCATTTTATGCTATTTTGCTTAACGAGGCAAATACACCGTGTCAGGTAAAAAAGTCAATAGAAATGTCAAATCTGAACGAATTTAAATAAAATTTTATACACTTAATCCCCAATTTGCTAAATTGATCAGCAATTTTTTGAAAAATTTTGCTGAAAAAGTTTATCTCAGAATTTTCCAGCAGTCCGTGGACACTGTCAAAATTAATCAAATGATTGCTTAATACTGGACACTTTACGTATTGAGGTGACCTCACAATAGTCATTGTGACTATTGTTTGCGTTGATAAATTTAACTAAAATTTGGCACTTTAATTGCCAATAAACGATGTATTGTTAACGCACAATTTTTCAAAAATCGGATTTGTATATTGGATTTTCGCAAATATACAGGGGTTTACTTACGTAACGCCATATTGATAACGGAGATATTTTGTTATCGATATTCAACAATTAATAACTCCCTTAAGAAACAATATTTTTCAACGAAATTTAGTAGTCACTTTAGCACGTTATTGCGGATGAAGTGTGCGAAGTTATATTTAGATTCGTTTAGATTTGACATTTTTGTTGTACATTGTCTAGGGGTTTACTTTTTTACCGGACACAGTGAATGCATAGATAACGTTGGGGAAAGCCATTCCGCAGCTGCGGTGCAGCAACGTCAAACTCAAAAGCCGCAGTGTTGAGGCGTACTTCTAGGCCAAGCACAATCATTTGGATGAGACGACGCTGAATAATCTATCTTCGTGTCGTGAGTCATCGTCGGTGTTCTCTCATTGCAAGTCTGTTGCCAGTCCTATTGCGCCGCTGCATGGAAGTTACACAGCAACGCGGTCAGATGAAATTAAATGCGTCTGGAACACGCAGCCGAAGGTCGCGGCGTAATGGTGAAATACTGTTCTACTCGAATCACGACGCTGCTTTGAGTACAGACGATCCATACCACAGAGTGCCTACCGATACCACCAGGACGAGTAAGAGCGATGCAACCATTGACCTGCACTTGCGCGGAATTACGTCGAGTGCTGCTACGATCAGTGAATCTTCGTCAACATGTCACGTGGGAAGTGATGCTGGCGGAATTCAGTAAAGATTAAATTCAAGATATGCATCGTGCACCACTTTATTGTTGATAATAGTCTACGTGATAGCAAACATATCGGTGAGATATTTTTGATGTATTTAACCTAGTTTTTTTTGAAAATTTGGCTAAAGCTGATAAAATTAGTAGCTTACGTCGTCATCGTCGTCGGTGTTTTACTCGCTGGCGTTGCGGCAGGCGAAGCTCCTCCAAGATGTGCGATACTTTGTCGACTGCAGTAACTTGTTTGTTGATAAACGTGTCCAATCTTTGATGTCATCGCACCAAGCTTTCCGAGATCTACCCTTACCACGAGTGCCTTCTACCATTTCTGTGATGACGCATTTCTCCAAGTTTTTGTCTTTCTTTTTGTCTAATTTTGCTGGCTATATATTGATTATCTTTATTCACACAAAGGCAGTGTAAAGTGAAACAGACAGACAGAAAGTAAGACAAACAATAAACCTAAGTTATACAAACATAAAAAGCATACCAAACACAAGCTTTAAAATGTCCGTGAGAAAGTTTACCTACAGAATAAACTGAACGTAATTTGTTAAACTCAAAAAAAACAAACACATCGTAAAAATATTGTGAACAAAAATAATATGAGTACTTTGTTTAAACAGAAAACATAATCAGATGACGCTGAATCTGTAGCGCGTTTCCCTTGGAGTGAACGCAGCAGCTGACCTGTCTGACTAAAAAGACTGACCGTCAGGATGAGCAGCAGTCATGCTGGGTTGGTGATCAGTAGCAGACTTCAATGCATCTGCGACAGGTGCAGCAGTGCTCCTCACAATGTTTGCCCAACCATCAGCAGACGAACTAACCAATGGAGGCCACTGTTATGCCGACTCCAGAAGAGAACGAGAATGTCCCGCAACAACATCTTCTAGCTTAGAAAGTCGCTTCGCAAGTAAACATAAATCCATATCCTCAGGTTTAACTGTTGGCACCTTGTCAAGTGTTGCTGCAACAAAGGTAGGCAGTTGCCCAATGATGTTCAGTTCATCTGCCTTAGCTACAAGCTCAAACAGGTCGACAGTCTCTGCCCAACTTCGATTGTCACCTTTACTGTGAGTAACCAATCTGGGTAGCTCCGAAACTGCTTGTTTACTCAAGTCCACAGCCGTCGATAAATCAGGACGCAGAATACGGACCAGTTCAGCACGAAACATCTCCTTGGCTGTACGTATGTCGGTAACGGAGAAAAAATCACATACAATTTTCTTTACCTGGTCTACAGGTGCTTTACTGAACTGGTTGATAATGTAGAACACCTCACAGATGACGAGGGTCGCCATGATGAGCGATAAAACAAGTTACACAAACAATCCAACTCTGTTCAGTCGAGATAAGCGTTCATTCGCAACTCTCCTTGATGCCGATATAAAAAAAAACAAATCAGAATTTAGCCGCGATAATATAGTACACTTTCAGAACTAAAAAAAACAACGTAAAAGCAAATTGGGACGAGTGAAGATGACGGGAACTATTCATTACTATAGGTAGTTTGCGATCAGCAAATTAAAAACAGAAAAATTAAAAACACGTTTAGTCCAGCATAGAATACTTCATTCCGTTTACGTTTTTTATAACTAGCCTCTAGTATTTGTTTCGAAACTCTGTAATTTTTCTTGCTTTTACTTTCCAAAGTTTGTACACAAAAGTTTAGCCATTTGACAGATCGTGGGCAAGACAGACGGACAGACAGACGGACAGACAGAATTGACAGTTTTCTCACGTAAGCATAGTGCAGTAATGAACTGGTGACAGTGTAATACTTAAACGGTGATAACAGACAGTTTCGGTAATAGGCTCTATTTCTTCTGTTTTCCTTGAAGTCGTAAAAGAGTATTCTATAAGGATAACTTTTATGTGTCTGACGCACAATATATTCTATTACCGCATTATTCCGGTTTATTATCATATAAATATATACGACGAAGTGTCGTGCGTCCACACTGAACGTTTACCCGTGCGAGCATAATACTGCGCATTTGTGATGATGATGTGTGATATAATTATTTATTACTGGCGAATACAGCAACACTGCTTATGGTAAGTAACGACTAATATTCTATGGCATAAACGTCATTGTGTTGACTTGCTATCATTTTGTGTCCACAGTAATCTGCACGTATACATTAAATGTAGATGTTACAGATTTTTCTGGTCGTATTTTATCGTGTTAGCGAGCCTGTCCTTCGCTAATAATTAGTCGCACATAAGCTAAATCGAAAACCATTATTATAGTAACGTAATTATCTCTATACTATAGCATCTCGTATGTATTGACATACGTTCGGTTACAATGTCATCAGCAGATGCGCCGGTTAAGATGCATTCTAAAGCCTTTCGGCTTTGGCAGTCTCGCCACAGCAGCCGCAAGGAACAGACTAATGCAAAACTCTCCGACGTGAATGGTTTTAAGCAAATATGTTTTATCCGCTCACGAGGACATGTACTTTTGGCATGCTGGCTTTTGCGGGCACTATAAGCCTATACGGCATATACTGGTCGTAATTTTATCTGTAGTATTTCCACACTAATAACAAAGTTAGTATAGCTTTAGTAAGTTTTTTCATGTTTCAGTGTGTACGGTATAATAAACTAAATCTCTGCGAAAAATATAGTAATAGGCCTAAGTAACGCAGTCCGAGTTTATTGCCAAAAAGAAGTCCGCATATTTTAGCATAAACAGCATATATGTATTCAACACGTCATAACGCTGGAGGGAGAGACGACAATAAAAGAGCAGTGTCGTGGCGACGACGATTGATGTCTGTAGCATCTATGTATGTGTGTCGGCGATGGCATTATGACGCTGATTTCCATTCCATTGCACGGTGTTATCGTCGTAACACTACGTCATTGTTCACGTTTCCGACAACCATCTCGAGTCGACTCTATGACGCTGATACGAGTAGGCCTAGGTCTGCTAGCTGTGCTGACTGCTCCGCTAGCGAGCGACGTTTTAGCACCACTTCGTCTCGCGCGCTCAGCGGAATATTGAGTAGCTGCAATCACCTTATTTCAGGTTGTTTCACTCGGCATGCATGCTGCTGCTACTGCTAATAAAATGATTATTGTGATGCCAGGATGAAGACAATCGCAGACAATTGCTCATCTTGCCGACTGCTATTTCTAGGGGCGTCATTCAGGAGGGAGCACTCAGGGGGATCCACTGACCCCCAAGAATTTGTAATCTCAATTTTTTTCCTTGTAAATCGTACCTTCGAAACAGTTTTTTTGCTGCAAGAACAATACGTTGCGTAAACTGAGTTCCCAAAGATTACTGAAACTCTCCTCCAATGATTTGCTGAAATGACGCTACTGGCTATTGCAGAACAACGTCTGCATTTGAAAAAATATGCTTTAAAACGAAGGAAAAGTCGATAAGATGTTTGGAATCAGTCACTTTTTTCACTTCCTCTAACTCAGAGAAAAAGGCCATGCATACATGCCTATAGTGCGGTTGATTTGGAAGGTTTCGTCCACTTGGCTTAGCTATGATTTGTGCGGATGAGCGCAAGGTCAGGCTTCGCAATTACAGCGAGGGAGCCGTACCGTTCTTAGCCTAGTTAAGCGCTGTGCTCGCGAGCAGCAGCCGCAGCAGCCGCTGCATTAGGTCTAGATGTAGATGCTGCGGCCAGTCAATCTCGACCGACATTTCGTCATAATCAACGCCGTCAATCCTGGGGAATCGGGGCCCCCAATATTTAGGCATGTTTTGTAGTGTTTAGCCAATGGACCTGGATAAATGTCCTAATTTTGTCATTGAAAATCATATCAGAGGGGAAGCAGAAAAAGCGCAAAAATTTTCGCTTACACGCTGCGCTGTCGTTTCACTAGAAATATTCTCTAAAGCTATAACCTTGTTAAATTTATTTTCGATTCGGACTTGGCCCCGGACCCTATTGGGGGAGGTTGTGACGCTTCCAGACCCTGCGGTCGATTGAGGAGGAGAATATTCCCTCCCTGTTTGTGTCCTTTTACTTTGTATAATCTATTATGCCTAATCCTATTCGCCTAAGCTTGATACTATACATCCACCGGCTACGATTAGAGATGGGGATGGAGTTAGGGTTAGTGATTAGGGTGATGACTCCCGTATTAACTTTAGGGTTAGGGTTAGAGTTAGTTTAAGGTTAAGTTTAAAATTAGGCCAAATTGGGTACTTTTTCTCATTCCCCACTTTACTTGACGTCCCGCTCCTAATATTGATGAAGGATCGACGCCACTGCTGATAATCAGCGCGGCATGTTTACGAGCGTCATCGTCACAACGTGGCGCCGTGCAGCGAATGCGATGATAATCGCGATAATAAAACTCGACGTATTACGCGTTGGTCGTCGGCACACCTTGGACGGCGGGCGTCTTCATGTATAGGTTGCTGGTAGGTCGCTACGTCGTTGGTAGTGGCTGGAAATGTACGGGAAAGATGGAGAAGAGGACGCGACGAGACCGCCTGAGCCCAGCTGCGACGCTTAGGCTGGTGGGATTACCTCTCGTATGATGGACCACTGTCAACGCTCTAGTAGCGCCATCATAGCCACTGATGCTGCTTCTCAACGCGTCCGAATTAACCGGCCTCATGTCCACTTATCACTCGTTTTCTTATTGGTTGCAAGTAGCGATTATTCACAACTCTATCACACACGCATTCGTCAATAGCATGCTGTACATACTGTAGATTAGTAGTACTAGATACAGGATTAATTATAATATATCTGCTGTGGCGGTTTGTAGCTAGTTACGTCTCTGTCACTATTTGCCGACGTTCTTTCGGGATGTTTACTTCTGCAACTTATCAGCTTATCGTGATATATGTTTTCGAGGGGTCAAAATAAAGCTATAGGTTTTTTATTACTGTATGCGTCAGTATATAGGCATAAAAATTAATTTGTCATTGTAACTTCGACATTACGTCAACCAACTTTTATATTATTTGCACGCGTAGTCGCGTATTCGACAGGAATTTGCAGCCAATATCTAGGCCGTACACGGTGCCGGATAAAACAAAAAAACACCGCCCTAAACACAATAAAGGCGGAAAACCGCTCGTATGTGTGGGGTAAAAATAAAATAATAAAACTTTAGACGACTGGACTGCGGCCGTCTCAAGTTGTATTTTTATAGTTAGTTTTATTGTTTTTTATCACACGTGTGGGAGCGCGTTAATGGCACTGCAGCAGTCAACACTTTGATGTAAGCAACGCGCCAGTATCGCGTGACCAAAGTGGACAACGGACATGACTGGACAAAAAACCTGCGGATTACAGAGTTGGGTAACCACGCAATAACAAATGTTTCAGAAACCAGTCTCTTAACGTCTCTTAACCGCACGAATAAACGTGTGATCAAAGAAACTACAAAAAATTATTTGCAATATCGGGAAAATTTGACCAAAAAAGTCGAAAGTTCGCAGGTTTACACGCCAGTTAACGCTCCCTTTGTCGCGCCATATTTATCACGTTTCCACATGTTTGTAAAAATCCAAATACTTTTAAAAGAGGAACGGTGGTGTGATACAAGTGATTTTCAGCGCGACCGAAGCACGTACTGCTGTTCTCTGTGGCTGTCGCTGACATTCTGAAGATCGTGCTGATAGTAGCAGGTGTGACTGTCGCAAAGTCTGAGTCTAGCGAGTGTTATTGTGGGTGCTTGATCTGTCGTTTCGACGTGGCGTGTTGCCGGTGCGCTGGGCAATAACTGATAGGAAGCATTAGTTTAATTCTGGCAGAGAAGCTGGCTCTTCCGCCCACACACACACACATTTCGTCGTCGCCATCGTCGCTTTGATTTCAAGCGCATTATCAGTGTACCTGGTTCGAACGTGTGCAATAATAAAATAACATGAAATAAAACAACGTATAACAACTTACCGTGAAACATTCTACGGCCTCGCGGTGCGATGATGTTAGTGGTGATCGCTTTTTTTCGATTCTCGGCACAACGTACAACGTTAACAATTCTATCAATCATTGTTGCTATTTTTTGGCCTTTGCGATTGACTAGTTTTTTTTTGTCCACAAGAATGTTTATTAACTTGATGTCATTCTTTTTGATGTATAACTACCGCAGTGAGGTTTCCGTTTAAGATAAAAACAAACGATAGCAAAATGTACACCGGGAGCCATAAAGGTGCCATTTTTATTTTTTTTAATAGCTCCCAGAAACATTGGCCGATTTTAACATTCTTTAACATATGAGATCAGGAAAAAAAACCTGACGCAAATGACTAGTTTTGGCCACCTCACTTTAATTTTGTCGCTACAGTACCTTGCGAAATGCAAGTTATTGAACTGCTGTTGGCAAATGGCGTCAACGTTTTACCGCTTGCATTCGTGCTAAAAAGGACATTTTGAGCGCATTCTATAATAAAAATATGTGATGGGACGTGTGACTTTTTGAGACGCAGTAGTTGCCAATCGTGTTTGTGGTTATTCAATTAATTATTTCTGAGCCGACGCGTGCGCTATCCAGTATGAATTCTTTGTTGTAAACGGCCAAACTACGATTTCTGCATTTTTCGAAATATTGTAACGACAGTATTAAAGTGAGGTGGCCAAAACTATAGTCACTTAGGCCTACGTCAAGTTATTTTTTATGTCGCACGCCAAAAATTATTATAATCGATTGGTCAGTGTTTCACAAAGCTATTCAAAAAAATAACAGTGGCATTTTTTTCTATGGCCTACGTACGGTGAATTTTATGTACCGTATTATATCATAGACCGTTAGACTTCGCAGGAAGCACCCAGCCAGACCAGACGTACGAGTATACAGTATGCAGACAGCAAGGTGCATTGCAGGCGTCGTATTAGTAGCCTAGATAGGAATTTACAAGATCCAGGCGAGCGGTCGTCTTTCGAAGATCGAGCCCCAGCGCCTAGAAGGCGCGGACGCCGTCTTGGTGCTTTGCGACACGCTCCAATTGACTATCGATCGTCGACGACACGCGACAAATCTCTCGAGCAATCGTTGATTCGCCGGCAACGTTATTTACAACCGCTGTGGAGCGCCTTGCTAGTCCCTCGACTGGCAGCTAAACTCGATTTATTTTGCGCCGGAGCAAAATCGCATATCGCGATAAACCTCTGGCCACTTTGTTCATCTGGCATCCTTCGTATCGCCGTCGCCACGACCAAGTCGCCGCGAAGACCGGTGTCGTGGGAAATTTGTCGCACCTGGAAAATTCTTCCCACCTCCATATTGTCATAATGTAACTAACGCTAACCCTAACCCTAATCCTAACCTTAATCTTAACCGTACTCCTAACCGTAACCCTAACCCTAAATTTAATCCTATCCTCAATCTTAACCCTAACCCGTACTGCTGCGTGTGGGAATAATTTTCCGGTGCGACGAATTTTCCACTACACCGGTACGCGCGAATCTCGCTTCCGGACCAGTAGTCAATAATTATCACCCATAAATCACAGGCCCAACAGTTGATGTTACCATCCATTACTATAGCCCCCACCACGACATAAAGTATTGAATTGCAATCTTTTTTGATAATCATAGTAATAGTGCCAGCATAGTATAAAGCAAACTATCAATTAATCGCTTGCTTCATTTTGATTCATGTTTTTGTGTTTTGTGTATTATTCTCTGTGTCTGTCTCTGTTCTGTTCTACACAGCCTTGTGTGAATAAAAATTATCAAAATTACACATGCACAAACGTCCGCGTCGACTACGAACGTAGGATACTTTAACTAGGCCGATGTGACTCTCTTACAACCGGGAGCAATGGACACGGCGAGGTAGTGGAAAGCGTCGGGAAGATTCACGCCATGCAGTCAGAGTGTAGCGGTTAAGTCGTCGTCGAGTACTCGGGAGACTCGCTAGATGGCGTGACGAGTGAGGCGCACGTGCCATGTCGTCAAGTGATGTGCTAAGCTGCGCAGGAGCACGGCGCCCGTCATGTCATTCTCGTGACGTCACCTGAGACCACACACGTCGCTGTCTGTCGCCCGCCCGCGCCTCACACAGAGACATCTTTAGATCACTGACTGATTGATTGATGGATTGACTCTCGATATATAAACGTATAGTAAGCTTACACCTAAGTACGAGTAAATAAGTAGTAGTTTAATGCAGATATCAAACGCATGATCGCAGGATGTTCAACCAAGTCGCAGTATCACGTAAAAGAAAACAATAATTTACAACAAATTTAAAATAAAGAAACCACAATTATTCTTTTACGTTACAAAGCTACATGTATAAGAGTCGGAAACTGATAGTCACCCCGGGCTCTTTCTTGCTATTTTTTTCGACTCCGTACACTATGAGACATTTTTCTGTCATTATTTTATCTTCATAACTGTGTATCTCAGTGATCAAGAAACAAGGGGCGTCTATCCTCCTCGGCGCCAGGAGGCAACCTTCCCCCCAACTCTGACGCTCCTCTCTTTTCCCTTCTCCCATTAATTTTTTGTCCTTTTTGTTCTCTCCATTTTTGTTGCCCTTCACCTCTTTTTTTCTCACTGGAGTAGCCAGAAACGTGTATTGGGGACCTCGTCTCCTTCCTTTTTTTCTCTTTCCCCTTTCGTCTTTCTTGTTTTTCTTTTCTTTTCCCTTCTATTTTTTCTGTTTCTCCCTTTTTTCTTAGAATTAAAACCCCTAAAATGCAGCTAGAAGGTCTGGGGGAGCGCTGTAAGCTCCCCCAGTGGAATCTAGGGCGGAGCCCTAGCCGAAATTGAATTTGGTGCATTTTAGCGTTAAATATGACATCCGGTGAAAACAATTTTACTTATTTTGCAAAGAATTAACTGACCAAATTCAGTGCAGTTTAAGCAATAAAAACAAAAAGCATGGTGGCACCACAAATTTAAAAATGGGGGCTACAGGTAATCTGCGAGCGAAGCGAGCAGAAAAAATATTGGAACATTGCAGAATTGTCGTATTTGTTTTATGCGTATTTCAGTATTTTATGCAATTTGCCATAGAAAAATTCCCCAGTTTTCTATTTTTTTACTTTTCCCCAATTTTTCCAGGAGGCAATTACCTCTACCGGTCAATGGAGTGGACGCCCCTGTCAAGAAAAATACTATTGATGCAGTACGCACAACTTTGAAAAATTAGTATTCTACTAATTTACTAATGTGTACAATATACGAACTCCTGAGAAAACAAAAAAAAACGTTGAAGCTAATGGTGATAATAGGTTTTGTTATTCTGATATAGTGCACGGACGGATGTTGCAGACAAAGTTGCTACAGTTTAGAAGACTAACTCTATTTCCATTCACAGCCTATAATGTGATGCGGCCGTTCTAACAGAAACGATAGTAAGCAGGCGTGTAAGCCTTTGCGGAGCAAGATACACAACTTCCGATAGTCGTTTTCGCAGCGCAAGAGATTTCGCATAATCATTTTCCTTGCATATTTTTCTGTATGGTGGTCTGTCTCTCGTCTGTTTGTCACATTTGTGATACCTTGCTCAAACCATTCGACGGATGCCATTTGGTAGATATTGTGAGGTACACTGACACATTGTGTTAGATGGAATCTCTAAGGCCCAACCCCAAGAAAAAAAGATTTGGAGTTGAAGGCATAACCAAATTGTTAAACCGTCAGTTCTGTGCTACAACACGGCGAATACAAACAAAGCGTTGCGTAAACTTGCGACAGCGATTTCGCCTTTTGCCAAATTATTTCGCTCCTTGTTAGTATTGCAGCAATTTTGCATTTTGCTCGAGCTCGTGTATGATGTGTGGTTGATATGTCTCTAGGTTGCTGGACAAACTGTTAGTTACGTGCCCCAACACGGACTATTGTCACGACGTACTACCTCGTCAAGATCTTCACGCTCATCTTATCTTTAGGTGAGAGAATGGTCGACGCTTGCTAGACAAGTGCAAACCATTTAACGAGCGAAATCACTGCGCAATGGACGCACGTCCATCAACTGACGTAGTCAGTCATCACGATTAGATCACGGAACGCGGCCGCAATACACATTAGAGAGAAAATTGCCGACTGCGTGCATTTGCCGACACGTTTTTGTCAGTCCGCGCCAGCGTTCACAAAACAACGCGTGGTCATTCGCTAACCGGTTTATCGCTCGCTGCAGCGAAAGTCCGTGCTTTACAGCGCCAGTCTTTTACACTTTCTCGGCATTCAGATGTTCTTCGCAGCTAAAGCGTTCTTGAGCAAGTGACCTAATGGTCTGTGCCTGCAGCCTTGCACCATTTTGCGAAATTTCACTGCGAATTAGTAAATAACTTATTGGCATTTATTTAGTCCGATCGATCGAGTAGCTGTAAAGTTGTCCATTAATACATAATGCAAAAGTCACATAATTCACTTGTTTTATGAAAAAGCATTTACTTTCATTGTGTTTATATTGTTCGGAAACAAACATCGACGCCGATAACAGAACTTATAACAAGATAATGTTTATATGAACACGGAGTATGTCCAATGCATTTCGACAGTTTACAGTATATGTCCGTACAAATATAATCACGTAGCATAGCATTGGACAGACAACAAGTGTTTAGTTTATAGGCCTACTGCTCCGTAGTTTTTTTATTGTACAACTGTTCAGCTGTTTAAAACACGAACATAAAAATGCAGAAGAATTAGCCGAACACAAAAATTAACAGTTTGCTTATAATTAAATTATTTAATAATAAATATTTAAAAACTTATTTGTCGCAGTTTAGTGTTTTTTTAAATTCTCAAACAGCGCTGTTTTTGATGACTTTTTAATTTTCGAAAAGGTAAAATAGGCATTATAATTGGTTACCACTATTTCTGCTACCGTTGTCACCACTATCGTCTGCTACCAACAGCAGCAGCAGTAGCAGTAAGTCGTAACGTATTGTGTGTATGTGGGTTGCGCAGCTGTCGAGGTACAAAGACGAGTTGTGTCAACAGCGACGTCGGCTGTAGGTTCCACGGCACCCGTGCCGAGCTGCAGCGACACATTGACCACTGTCACTACAATGACGCAGGTCTGCTGCAAGTTGTAGCCGCACTTGTCTTCTTCTCACCACTCGATCTCTCTCTTTCTCTCCTTTTACATTTGTTGTGAGATCTGCTGACCAAATTGACAAAGGTGTCGCAGCGCTTGCGACGGATGAACTTCAGAGACGGTTGGACCATTGAATGGACGCGAGTTTTATAACAAAACCGGGAGCTAAACGAGTAGTAGTTTAGGGGCGGTGGGATGAAGTGTGGCTGACCAAGGCGGTGGTATGTCTGCATGCTGCATAGTGGGCCCACACAGCGTCAGCCACCACTCGAAATGCATAGAAATGTGTTTGCTTCGTACCTCATTGAGTCTGGCACCCGTTCACAGCAAAACACGTCACATAACAAAAGAAAAATGTCAAAAAACAAGTAAATTTGAATACTACACGGTCGAATACAAAATTTTATCGTGGCGAGTCTTATTGCGATATCTGTATCGTCCCGAAATGTCAAGCAGCTTGACTTTACGGCGTTGATCAAGTGACGCGGTCTGATATGCCGGGTAGAAGCAGCGCGTCGGCTACAGCAGCTGCGGCAGACGCTCAGCTTACGCAGCTTTACGCAGCTTAGTCAAACTCGTTGACATGACGGCTTTTTTCACGACTCGACTCGGCGTGCGGTGCGCTCAGCCGACAAATTAGTCCACGCTCGTTTGCACCGCTGCCCTAACAACAGCAGCGCCTCTATACACCAGACAGTCGCTGAAAAACGCGTCTTCTTGCAGAGTCGTCGAGATTCCATTATGAAGCGGCGACAGCAGCGAAGTTGATGATGCAGTATTCTATGCGTCCTAGAAGAAACAGCGTTTAACTTACGAAATTTTTGCTTATATAGCGGCTATAAAGAGAACGCGTCGAGTCGGTTGTTGCGCATATACAACGTTTTATAATGGCCGGAGAGGGAGAAAGAGATGGAAGCCATAAGCCCGGCGGCGGCGGCGGCATTAGGTCTAGGGTAAAGCGACGGTGAATCCAAGATGGATGCGGCTGGCGCACGACAGCAAGCCGATTACAGCTTCAGTCAGTCATTAGGATTACGGCGACACGCACGCCACTTCGATACAACTTAACGAGTTTGCGTCGTCGTCAACCTAGATACTTGCATACAGACCATTACGTGGTGATAGGCCTGAACTTTATGACGTTTCGCTAGATTTTAGATTAAAAACAAAATCAAAATGTCAGACGTTTAGATTTTCTTGCACTCGTGTTACGATCGCTAAAGCTATCTATGTCGACTACTCACTAAAAATAGCTGGTACTTGACCGTTAATTTACTCGCACCTTGTTAACGCTAACGCTAGCATTAACCATAATCCTGACCCTAACCCTAACCCCAACCCTAACCTCAACCCTAACTCTATTCCTAACCTTAACCCTACCCACTAGCCTAACTCTAGCAGTTAATTCGGGTGCGGGTGAATTAACAGACAAGTATCAAATAGTTTTGTATGATTTTACAGCAAGTTTAACTGCATACTTCAACTTACAAACCTGAGCACAATATTGTACTGTAATCGTTATTTTGAATTATTTTAGACTACGATTGTAGGAGTTTAAACCTTTAATTAAACGCTGCCGCCTAGGCCACTGGTTCCATGGCGTTTTTCATAACCTGTCTCCGTTATGTCTGAAATAAACAGATAATGATAATAATAAATAGCTGCGCTTAACGCTAACCTGTTTAATCAAGGACGGCATTACGCAGTTGAGTGCATCTTGGTCCAGGCGACGGTCGGTTATTTGAGATTCGGTAACGGCGGCGAAAGATGAAATTCGCGGATGTTAGACCAGACTTGCCGCGCCCCAGCTGATTTGATTCGGGCAGTAAGCATACTCCTTGGGGCTTAGGTGGTGGGCGTAGGGTACACCCGTCTGAGATAAAAAGATGTAGCTACGGATCGCCAAATATACTTCGTCAGTGCCAGGGTGTGAAATCCCTGCGCGATCCTGTGCCGCTATCGCAACACGTACACACTTCGTCTAATTGGAAAAAAAATCTGCTAAGCAGACTTTCCGGCATCGGGAAGCAATGTGCATTGGGCCGAATTCAGCGATCTGCAGTGAAGCGTCTCCTACAAGTCTAGACGATGTGCAATACTGTAAGAGCCTTATTCCGTACACTCGTTGGCGCATTAAATCAATTCTTTATTACTCCGTGCAGAAAAAACACAATGAAGACATTGAAAAAACAATCTGTACAGATAAAAATAAATACACCAAAAAGTAAGCTAGTTGTTCAAAAACAGAGTTATTTCGTTTTGATGTTGACCGATGTTTGAAATTAATTTACTGGCACATTTGGCACGGTGAAATTTTTGCCGTGAGTGAGAAAAAACATAGCACCAGCGGTAGATTTGCAGCAATAATTCCACCACATCGGATGCCTGTCGCTACACTACCTTGTGAAATATTAATGTCAGAAAACTGGCGTGTCCGGTGCACGGCGGGACACTATCTTGCTGCAAGATGAACTCGCTGGAGACCTGACGTATGGCAGGCAGCAGCTGTTGTCAGAGGAGCATGTCAATAACGGGATTGAATGTCCGAGACTCGTACAGCCCATTATGTTGACACGCCCGCCGACTGTCACCGTCAGCAACTGACTGGACCAACGTCATTCTTGTACGAAGACAGCGTTTCGCTCCGAATTCTTTTCTTTGATGCCGCAAATGCATACAGTCATCATACTGTTATATTAGACGAGCTGTTCCTCTGTGCTTTGATGTGTGACGAGCTTCGTAGTGATCCGTTTGTTGTTAAACTCACTGTTAACAGTAGCAGTAAGTTGCCTATTGATGATTGTTCTGCGGCGGTCACAATAGGCCGCACTATGCGCCTTGTCCATCTGTCTGTCCGTCTGTTCGTCTGTCAGTACCATACAGACTCCTAAACGGAAACAAAGACGCATAGAAAGGTCAAAATCGGCGTGAATGTCCCTAGATGTAGAAATGTATCAACTTTTAGCTTAAAACGTCAAAGGTCAGGCGGATGACCGCACAGTATGACGACATTGAGCCGACGTTCTTAGTTATGTGAAGTGGGGATAGTTCACTATCCGAAAGGACACTAATCTAAACAGCGCGAGAATTAGGGATAGGGTTAGAGTTAGGGTTAGTTATATAATACACGGCATCCTTGGCTTTGGCCGGCTTTGGCTATGGCGGCCGTTAAATATGGTGCGTCTAGCTTTGACGGATCCTGTATCAATTTCAAACTAGTGCTTTTTTGGACCAGGGACCAGTCACTTGTAAAATACGATAATTAGCATTGCGTTGACGATTTTTTTTCGGTGAATTGTCAGGTAAGCAGCGGATGTGGCGGATGATGTCGACTCCAGTAGAGGAGGAATCAGTGACGACGCTGGACGTGTACACCGGCTGCGGCAGTCTGGGCGTCAGTATTGTCGGCGGCATAGACACTCCGCTGGTATCACCATATACCGTACTATACCACAACTATTCTTTCTTTCTGTGGATGCTATACATTCACTAGCTGGCTTTTAGTGACAGATCGGATTGAGTGGCTAACTGGCTATACTTCACTGGTCAACTCAGTTTTTCATTCCTCCGGGAGCATGCAAATCGAGTACCGGCCTAACTGGCTAGGGTTATGGCGGGACGCGTTCACCTGCGTCGGGTGTCAGGTAAAACTGTGTGATTCCATATGGCTGCGTAGCTCTGGAGTGGGTTTTCTATACAGACCTATACTATTTAATCTAACCTAACCTAATCTGACAGGTTTAAGCTGCATGGTTTACATCTAACATGGCGGACGCAACGCAAGACCACTGCGTACTTTTTTCACGTAAGTGTCGCTCGAGACTCAAGAAAAGTAAGCAACAAACGCAAGCGACGCAACAGGCGACACGTAAAGACAGAAGGAGTTGTATCCATAATATTATAATGCGTCTACCAATAATTTTACTATACTGCAGTATAATATTATTCTTATTAATATCGGAATTTGATGTTGTTATTAGATTGTGTATTTCATGCACGATGTTCCAACGCGCCTCTGTAGCTGTTTAAAGAGGAATGCAGTGAAGCGTCGTTGCACCATTACACAGTTTTTTACATTGTGCTGTGTGTTCTGCAGGTTCACGTAATAATACAAGAAATCTTTCTGAACGGAGCCGTGCACAAGGACGGCCGGATCTTTCCCGGAGATCAAGTGGTAGCGGTGAGTGAATCTTCAGTTACTCGTCTCTATCTACAGAGCTTTCATTCGTTGTCTGTTTACACATTTACTGAAATTTTTTTATTTGTAACTGTAAATTTATTGCACAAAAATGTTTTTGGCGAATTTGATCCATTGAATCGTTACGCAGTTAATAAACTTAGATTTTTTTGCAAACTGTTGACCGATAATAGGGTTGTTCCGGGTCACTGTCTCAAAATCGAAAAACGGCACAGATAAAATATTCGGACAATGGCTCGACTTGCTGTAAAACAAACAAACTAAGCAATGCAGTCAAGGTTGCTCAAAACGAACAATCGACAATTTTTATCAAAATTTTGAAATTTAAAAAAGAAATATTTTTCAACGTAAATTTATCTTAAACCTGCCAAAATACTCTGAAAATTGAAACTTTTTCCTTGCATAAAATCCTGGAAAATGAATCAGAATCTACAAAAAAATTTAGATTGCCTTAAAACTAACAGCGAATAGATTTGTGCCTAGCACATGCGTATTTTCCTTGAAATTATTACAAATTGGGCGATGACGGGTTTTTGCTTTTAGACAAATGCATAGAAGAAATTGTTACGAAAACAACCTACTTATAAATGTAGATAGAAAGATATATAAATAGTAAAAACATTATGTCGGTACGAATAAATGGGTTTATTATGCGGCCATCCTGACAAGCCGCATTGCGGGTATTATCCGTTCGTCCGTTTATCCGTTCCTTACAGTTTCCGGACTCGAAAACAAAAGGCGTAAAAACATAATTGGCACGAACGTTTCTCTTGGCTATTGAGTAAGCGGTGTATAAATTTTCAGCGCCGCAGTAGGCCTACAAGGGTTCAGGAGACGTCGCATAATATGTCAGCACGCGGCCGACACGTATGTTTCTAGTTTCGATGACGCTGTTAGGTGAACGGTGCTGACCTGTCAAACGCGACTCACTGTCAAGCCGTGACTCTACTCGGCTGTCTGTCGGGACCCGTCTGTCGACTCAAAGTTTACCGCGAACCGCTCGACTGCGACGTCACCGCCCGTCCAACCGTCTGCTCCACTGACGGTAAAAACTACATCAGTGATTATTTATTCAGTTCATCAACCAGCACAATGTAGCACAGTGACATGAGAGTACCGAACAAAATAAGAAGATACTACTGCCTACACACTCGCAGCATTAAAACCGCCTTAGTAAGGTCATTAAAAGTAGAAAAAAATTATACATGATATATAAACCAAAAACACTAATATACCAAACAAGAAATATGAGATAATGCTCATGAGACGCGCTAGAGCCCATAGCAGTTTCTATTTCTATCCATTTCGTCGCAATTCACTCTTTGGCAGCCAAAATCGCTAAAAATTACTAAAACACCTATTTTTAGGCTTTAAGGTTATTAAAAATCATCAATGTTGACAATTTTAAAAAGCTCGTTGCCAGTGCTTGCTATATTAAGCAGCATGTCTGTGCCTATCTGCAACACATTTTCACGCTAAACAAGCCAACAGCGGACAAATAACCACTTTTTAGAGGAATACCCCTCTTTGACACCCGCGTGCGCAGGCCTTCTTGAACGTAGAGGGTCCGGACTTGGATTTCTAGAATCTAATTTAATGCTTTAATGCTGAAAATTTCATACGCAGGCTGTCTTGGTCTATCTCCAGCCATTTCGGCGCAATTTACTCTTGAAATGCATTGTCGCAGCCCGAAATCGCAAAAAATTCACTAAAACCCTCTATTTTGGTGGTTCAAGCTCATTTAAGGTCATCGATGTTGACATTCCTATGAAGCTTGTTGCCAGTGCTTGTAATGATGTGCAGCATGTCTGTGCCTATCTGCAATCATTTTCACGCTAAACAGGCTAATAACGCTAAAATAATGTTTTTAGAGGGAGTGTCCCTCCTTCTTCCCTTCGTGCGAAGGGACCCCCTTGACCCAGCGGCACGAAATTTGGTCGCAGAATACTAGAGAATCTGGGCTATCATATGGTGGAAACCCGAAGTCTTTATCTCGCCCGGTCTCCAAACGGTACCGGGTTGTGACAGACGGACAGACGGACAGACGGACACCAAGACAGATTCACCATAGCTAATAGTCTAAGCTAAGCTAGCTCTCGAGCATAAAGATGATGTAGTCGGGTTCACTTAGGTCCAAGCTTCACTAGTCCGATTCGTTGTGGATATGTCGTACAACATGTCGTACGAAAAATTCAAAAATCCACAACAAATTAAAAGTCTACAGCAAATTTGAGACAAGTTGTAGACAAAAATTTTATATCAAATCGAAAGCTGGCATACAAGAAATTGACAACATTTTGACATGGTACGTTATTGTACAGCTTGCTGTATACGACTTGTTGTTCATAAATACACAGCAGATCGAAGTAATGGAGTTTGGGCCTCAGTTCGAGTCTGAGTGAATTCGTCGAAACATGATGTTCGTAGTGAGAAATTGTGTTAGAAATTACACAACGTATTTACCAAAAATAACTCTAGTTAAAAAGAAATCAGTATACGGCACAATTATTTCAAGACATATAGCATCGAGTCTGAGTGCAGTGGGTCCGAATCCGAGTCCGAAAAAGGGACTTGAATCTGACTCGAATGCTCTGCGGGACTCAAGTACGACATCGCTGAAAGCCCGCCGCTGCCGCTGCAATGTCTATGCGTCGTATCTCAGAAAACTGAAAACAACTTCATGAAACATTAGCTTATTTTGATGATTTTTAGCACGCAACATTATAAAGAAGCTTGAAGTAGATGACTTCAGTGTTGTTCACCTCACCTTAATATTGTTGTTACACTACCTTGTGAAATAATGGCACACTTATTGGAGACGCGGTGTACTATGGCGACGTTATCAAGTAGGCTTACAGGAAAACCTAATCAAGATTCAGCGCGTCGAGCGCGAGCAACAAGACCCGATCTATCTGGCCATCTGTCCGCTTGTTCTCCGGCGCTGTAGGCCTGCTTACAATAATCAAGCAAATTATGCACGCTCAGCGACCACCACTCTAACCAATCGATTCTTTCTACCCGACCCGACACAATATAACACCTATGTGAGTCTAACCACACGCTATATAAGCCGAAAGTAAGCGAATAGTCGTTTGAATCTGTTTTTATATCATTACCAGCGTTTTGTCGCAGTGAATTCTGCACTGTGACAATGGAATCGATGCGATGCAGTCTAGCGTACATTTGACTGATTTTTATCTGAATCAGCGTAGTAGAAGTGATGTATCGCGTTGTAGATACTGCAGTAGATGTATAGACAGACAGACAGACAGATCGATGGACAGAAATACGTTAGGGGTAGACTACTTTATCGGTGTGAATGAATTTGCTTATTTTGATGACGAATAATAGAAAAAAAATAAATAAAATTAAACGAAACTAATCTAAACATTGTGAGCAAATTGTCGTTAATACACGGCGGATGCTGGAGTGATTCTACTCGTATCAAAAATTTATTGAACATTTTTTATCTGACGAATTGTTGGTGAATAGGCCCAGATCCTGCGTATAATTTTAGTATAATTTAGTATAATTTTAAGTGTTTTTAACATTAAAAACTCATACAATTGCAGTATGATTGTAACCTGTGGTTTGCAGATAATTTGATCATGTCTCAAACTGATGACAAAGACCAGGTTATTGTCACTAATCACCAGTAAGTGTTATGATATCGTTTAACTTTATGCTGTGAAATAAATTTTAATTTAAAAATTACCAAATTTCGTTATCTTCCTGACTACACTAAATGTTTTATAAAGTATGCATAATAAAGTCTTTAATCTGCTGATTTTGTAAATGTTTTGTTTCGCTATATTTTATCTTATTTGTCGAAAATTACTACAAACGCCACAACTTACGTTACGCACTCGTATTAAGGCGAACTACACCAGATCACAGCAGATCAAGGACTTGACAAAAAATGTGATTGTTTTAAAATTTTAATTTTTGTTGTTAATTTTGTTAGCTTCAAAGCTTTCTATTGTATTAGGCATATTTTTGCTGTTTATATAGTTTTATAATAATAAGCAAATGCGTTTACAGTTTATTTGTAGATTATGTTTTACTGTATGACCTCAACAGGCGACAGTAGGCCTAATACTTGTTTTTTTACCTAACCCATGAAGGACGTTACTTTGCAACGGTTTTAAACCTTTAATCACTATCAATAATTAATATGCAATGTAGTAAATTATTATCAGTTTGAAAACGTCAGTTGTTTACACTAACTGTCAAGTTGTCAACAGCGACTTGTTTGTTGTAGCAATGCATCTGTCAATTACAACATATCGAATCACGTGAGTATCGATTGCTTTTTACTTACTACTTCAGACTGAGTATTTTTTGTTTTTGGATCAAGTTTATGTTAAAATTTCTTGTCCTAAGATGTAAAAAAGAATGGTCATTTTGTCGTAAGGCTATGGCCTATGTAGGCCTAACTCGTTTTTGACCTCGTTAATATTTTGATCAATAAACACACACGACAAACGCGAATAACCTTTATGACATCGTACGACATTTAACATTAGTAGATATTAAATAGTTGTTTATGCAATGTGATTTAAGCCTATTTGTAATCCATGTGTTTGGTGCTTTAGTGCTACTGTAAAGAAGACGCAGCTAGCAGGGTTTTGTTTACAGTAGGCTAACACCTGCCGAGACGTTGCTCTAGTCTATTAGCACTGCAGGAAAGACGCATTTAGATGTCGGTGCTGCTTTTCTAAAGGTGCTTACGACACTAATGCCTCTTAGCGCTAAGGTACAGTAACACGAAGCAGCTTGATGCAATATGCAGTGTCTGGACTTAAAAGATATCTTTTCACAGCTGCCGCAATTTCGCTGACCTGATTTGCCTACGACCGTACGACGTATATGCAATGATTTTTTTTGAGCAAGCGTTAGATAAATACAAATTAGCTGAATAATATTTTAAACATATAAATTATACAAGTATTGCAATTTTCCTGGTCGAGTATTTCAACTTACATAGGTTTACTGTGAAGATATGCATGAAATCTAGGCCCCTACAGTGATACATATCAGTCATCAATGACGAAAAATTTATCACGAGAGTGCTCTACACTAACACTCTGTATTAGCGTGGACTGTTTTTATTCGTTTCATTGTCCGTCAATTCGTTCTATTGTGTAATAGCGTTTTGTCGGTTTCTTTATTAAACTTCGAATGAATAAATATGGCTGTGCAGATCATGTCGCCAGTCAGCAATAACTCGACGTGTTGCAGTAGCGCACCTGCAGCGCTGACATCACACTCGAGACTGAGGCGACAGTTTGCCTGGCCGCCAGCCGACTGCCGAGTCAAGGTCGTCGACGCATCCAAGGTCCGTGTGTAAAAGCTTAGCTGTTTCCTGGCTACTTATTTTATTGTTCGTTGTTTCTTCATCACTTCGGAAAGATCGAACGATTGACTTTAGTGCGACATTGTAGTATGTAAATACTAAGATGTTTTGCTGCGCAACAACTTATCAGCTTTATCCGAGACTGAACATACATTAACTTTAAACAGTTTAGGCGGCTGCTAGACATTTTTTTTCGTGTGTTGAGATCGCGGCGCGTCGCATTGTGGCTAACTGTTAATCTGCGCCTTAAGCTATCTTACTTACTTCCTTATTCCACAACAGCCAAGGCCCCATTCCTGTTTCCTTTTCTTCCTTTTTACCAACCTTTTATTTTTCTCAGATCTCAAGTTCTGGTCCCCGCACTTAGTCTTATTTCCCTCGTCGGACGCGAAATTGTTTCCGCATATGACAGTTCAGCATTGCAATCACCAAATCAAAATCGTTTTACAACGTACAGAGGTGATGTAGGCTATACAGTTTGACGTATGAATTGAATGTGTTCGCGGCGTAGAATGGCTGTGAAACGCTTGGTATCGGCATCGCTGGTGGTCGCTTCACGTGCGGCTATGACACCCCGATCTATGTCACCAACGTTCAGCCTGATGGATGCCTCGCAAAGACCGGTCTCATCTCGGTATAGTCCGACAATCTGCATTTTACGCAGTCCGCTTAAGCCTCGACGCTCTGGGTGGCGCAAAAAAAGTGGAGCACGTACATATATTGCGCAGATTCTAGATCGAGTTTCGGAAACGATTATAGTCTCGATCACCGCAGTGAAAGGCGGTCACGTTGAACAATTAAACACATGACCACCAATGATCGACGCTAATCGTTTCTGAAACTTTTAGATTCTTGATGTACGTATATAAAGCATTTATGTTACACTTTTGCATGTGCCTTCCTGTATAATATTAGTGTCTGAGAAACAGTAGAAAGTAACTTCATAAAATGGTAGCAAATACCTTTCCACTCATAGGCTACTTGGCGCCATGCCAGTGTTCCTGCCAAATGGTTCTGCTCAACTTTTTAGCAGGGTGCACGAATGTGACACGCGGACAGACCACGCCACAGTAACAAATGTCGCAGTAGCCGGTACTGTTGTTGCTTTCAGCGATGCCGCCTTGATATTACTGCAGTATTTTAAGCAGGCCTACAAACAGCGATACAGAATATGTTGGCCTATGTCAACACAGCCTACATGCGACTGTAACGAGGCATAATACACAGTAGACCGTGTTGAAACGTGCCTATTTCATGGCCGTGGTCGACGGCGTGTTCTGCCTGGACGCACGTGTGATATAGGTCAGCAAACGGGAGACGTTATCAGTCGTTGCGCTTGAGTGGAGTGAGATTATGTGTATATGTAACACAGACACTAGGTTTATAGTGAGAGATGTCAACCTGCTGTGCCCGGTAAACTATCGTCAGCGACTTCATGAACTCGGCACCAGTATCATTTTCTGTCTTCCATCTGGCGGACCATTTCCACCAACTTTTCTCACTCCACTGCACTATGTCGTCCATCCATTGCTTTTTTGAGGACCTTGTCGTTTTTCCCGATCATAATGCCCAACATGATGTTCTTTTCCAGACCATCGTGTCTCAATCAGCTGCCACTTCCGAGATTGTCAAAGCGCTTTTGGCCACGAGTTCGTCTCATGTAGGAATCGCTACCTATAGCAAGTAGGCCCCCCTACTGGACTATACGTGACCGAAGTATTTCAGTTTCAGTTTCAGTGACCCAATGACTGAGCCTCTTTTTTGACCTACCCTTCGTAGTGAGAGATAAGAAGATAAAGGCGTAATACTGAAATTGTGTGTGTGTGTGTGCGGGTGACGGGTGCAGAGAGGTGACGTGATTCTGGCGGTGAATGATTCGAGTCTGATCAACGTGACGCACAATGAAGCCGTGCAATGTCTCAAATCGTCTTCCTCTCAGCCGCGCCGCGTTCTACACGTCCTGCAGGTCGGACAACCGAGCACGTCGTCAGCCGCCGTAGCAACCGTCAACTTTCGACCGATGTGGACCTACTGGCTCTCACTACCGCCGTATGCAACTTTTAAAACACTCAGCTTACACTGTGTAGCTACGGTTTTTGCAACTTTAAGCTGTAGTCGTGCGTTATAAAGCAAACTCCGGTGCAGTCTATGCCATCTGAGCTTGGTTTAAGTACGATGCTGCACCGTCTAGAGTGGTATGATTATTCACGATATAGGCCTACGTACCACTGTCACTGCACTGTCTGCTGATGCGCTAGAAAGAGTGGCATGGATATAATTATGTACGGTAACGTTGGGGGCGAAAACGACAACATGCCCGAAGAGGAGTTTGCCTAAACGATGCCGTCTTGGCTTTAAAATCACTTTTCTGACGTCAAAATAAGACAGCTGTTAGCCACAATAAGTCACCGTTCCACCACTTTTGGGTGACAAAGTCTTCTACTGTCCTCCGCCCAGAACTTTGAAAAAACACGTCTGCTGTTCATGTTCCTTGCTCGTAATGGATTGGCGGCATTTTTACGCCCATGTTTAAAACCTACGTCTTTTAATGACAAAAAGGTCGTAACTATGTAACCGTAATAATTTTAGACGCTAATTATTGTTGGCAGGATATGCTATCCGATCAGAACGCTGACATTAGAGCGGTCTCGCAGTGGTTCGTTGGGGTTTTCAATCGTCGGCGGCTACAGCTGGCAGGATGGTGCAGCTGGCGACGGTAGCTCACCAGTCAACGTGCCCGTCTTCGTCAAGTCCGTCCTACCCAACGGTCCTGCCAGCAAGGACGGCAGACTCAGGTAAACTGACCACAATACCATACAAGAAGCCCGGCTGTCATTAAGGTGGGCCAACCATACCGCCTTTATCTGAAGGCCAGCGTACGACTTCTGGTCGCGGAAAGAAAGCGATTTTCCGGAGTGACTACAGTTCCATACGCGCTATGATGACGTTGCTATATCGAACGTTATAATCAACGATAGGATACAATACGGTAGGCCTAATCTAGCGCACGCGAGCGACGGCTGCATGGATGCATCAACTTTGCATTTAAAATTGCGGCCAAACCGCTGCAGAAACATACTTAGGGCCTTAGAAATATGTTTTGACGATTTGTTATTTTGTGTAAGTGACTACAGTTTAGGTCCTCGTAATTTCGTAAATAATACCAATTCCCCCTTTTAAATCTGCGGCGGATCCAGAGATAGGCTTATTGGCAAGCGGCAATCGTCCCCCCCTATAGATCCGCCACTGTCTTGAAGGGCTATAACACCTGTCCCTACTTTTACGACGATGGAGCATGGTGTATAGACGTAGGCCTAATGTCGTGTCGTGTGGCTGACTGGTGCAGAAGTGGCGACATGATATTGTCGGTGAACGGACACGCGACAGATGGCGCCACGCACGACGCTGTGGCACAGCTGCTCATCGAACGACGAACTGACTTAGTAGAACTGAACGTCGTCTCGTGGCCCGGGTCTCCTCTCTGAGACTGGCTGACTGCCGCTCGCTGGACCATTCCATCACGTTTATAGGCCATACGTTATGTTTTACAGTCAGTTACAGGAAGACAGTGGCGCAGCCAGCAGAAATTTCTGGCGGACTGTAAGCAATGACAGTGTGCCAAATATATACAATTTTAAACTAGAAAGCACAGTTTTTCCGCCAAGATGTCCGTTTTACTTCGTATTGTTTCGTGCTCAGCGCAAAAACAGTTGACGTTATTAACGCCGGCATCTAGTGTCATGCTATGTTGCCGTGCCGTCGTCGACGACGTTGGCGACCATGCGCAGCCAGAGCAATCCGAGCTCTTTTGAGTGATAGTGAAATACAGGGTGTGCCAAAAAATGACCCAACTTGTTTTTGTCACAACTTCGTCAAATCTCCACCAAATTTGATAATTTTTGGCACGATAGAATTATGTAACGTACACTCACTGTCTACCTCACGCAATTTATGTCATCGCACTACCATGTAAAACGCAAATGCTCCAAATTGTTGCATAATGCTGAGTTATTGTCTCCGTAAAAGTTCTAACGACTTAATTAAGCACACAATGAACTAAAATGTGATTTATCCAGCAAAATTATAAGTTTGGGTAACAACTTGCTTCCACATTATCAGAATTTGTGTCCAAAGTGTACACAATGGCTTAGACGTAATGCAGGGGCGTCATTGGGGGGCTGGAAGGGTCTACAGACACCCCAAGGATTTACGATTTAAGTTTTTTCTCTGTAAACTGTACCTTCGAAACAGTGTTACTGCTGCAAAAACAATACGTTACGCAGACTTAAGACTCCCAAGGATCACCGAGACCCCAACAATTTACTGAAATGACACCCCTGACATGACGCCACGGCTGACAGCGGCATTAGCGATCAACTGCTCAAAAATTCCCAATCAGTTATTTTGTTGTCTGCTGTTTTCAGCGTAAATTATCACAAAATCATTAAATCCCACGGTGTCTTTTGTGGAATTGATAATGCACAAGTGAGCAATCTGATACTGATAATCACTGCGTAATGTAACAATTTGGAGTGTCTTCGTTTTACATGGTAGTGCGTTAACATAAATTATGTGAGGTGCACGATGAGTGCGCCTTACATAATTCTATTGTCTTTACTATCCGCGTGCCAAAAATCATCAAATTTGGTGGAGATTGGACGAAGTTTTGACAAAAAGTTGGGTCATTTTTCGGCACACCCTGTATTTCTATGCCATTAAAAAATTGGGACAAAATAGGGGTCGTATCAGACTAACCGCTAACTAAATCCTTCTTACTTTTGGGCGGAAGACAGAGTACTCAAGGAAACACTGACATGTGACTAAAGCAACTTAGATAGCTCTAGTCCTAAACTATCTTTAGCCTTGTCACCAGTCGCACGGAGTATACAGCTTGTCTTCGTTTCACTGACAATACTCATTTAAAGAAGTCTACGGAAACTGTTTTTGGCCTTTCTGAAGCGCCCCTGTTGATTGCAATTTTACTTGGGTCCATGCCAATGTCTCTGTTAAATAGTAGGCCTATCTTATTCCGTCCAAAGGCTTTAGCAAGGTAGACGAATGTGACAGACGGACAGACCACACTACGGTAACACATGTCACAATAGCCGGCATTATTGTTGCTTTTAGCGACGCTGACTAAAAGCGAGTCTAGTACTATTTTTTGTCTGGCACTTCGTCTTTGAACGTTACCTTAAAAATACTACTGTTCTAGCAAGCATTCTTGAGTGGATTCTAGTTCTTTTTTATTTCTCATTTACATGTAGACCTAGGCAGTTTTTTGCATTTTTCGTTAAACCCTAGGTTTTATGTCTAAACGTAAACCATTGGTGATTTGTGTAAGCGGTTATTTTTTGGTTGACTGACTCACTGAGTAATTGAAAATATATTTTATAGTAATCTACACTGTGTCTCAAAAAACATCCCCGACATTTCTGACTGTAACTTGAAAACCAATTATCAGATTTGGATAATTTTTGGTAAAAATATTCCTGACACAACTTGCCATCAAATGACCGTTAGTTTCCCACCTCACCCAATGTATGCTTCTGCACTAGCTAGGGAAAGCGATCAAGTTGGATAGTCTCAACTGGTGCTGTCAATTGCTACCCTACTTCGATGGTGAGCTTAATCTGGTTCGCTAATGAAAAATGTTTATTGTGTCAGCACTAAGCAACACGAGGACATGAAATCAGGCGTCTTGCGATCCAAAAATGCATCCATTTTGCAAGCTCGGTGTGCTAGTGCACTGTCTTGCTCGAATGAGTAAAAAGTCCAACTATCCCCACAGACACGTAAATGCCATCGCTTTGCATGTTTTTGTAACTGTAACTGCAAAACTTCAACAATTTGACATGAATGAACCAGATTATTATCATCATTGGAGCAGGGTAGCAACTGACAGCACTAGTTGAGACTATCCAGTTTGTACCCGTGACACATTATGACGTCAGTATTACATCAGGACTAGCAAAGAATATTTAATCAACTGCCATATTCTGTTGCAATATTTTGAATTAGTATTTGTTCAGCTACAACTGTTACAAATTTTGTGTGAATTGATCATCAATTGAGTGAATTAGACGTCTTTTTTTATGAAACACGGTATATTATATATTAAAGTTGCCTTAAAAGACTGTGTTTATTTAGCTGACATTCTACTATAATTTACAAATAGTAAGTATAACACTCGCATAGGTTAAGTATTGTTGTGCTTACATGCGGCCTATGTCACCTAATCGATTGGAAAAAAGAACTCGACACAGATTCGTTGCAAAAAAAACTTACGTGCTTCTTGTTGTAATGGTTTGCACATCGATAGTTTTTGTTACCAGAGGTTATTATTTCTATGTGCATAATAAGCTGGCAAATTAAAAATGAAATCATTAGCAACAAGTATTTTTAAATTAAAAATTAGACATTTGAAAGGTCATATACTTGGTATATATGCATTTTTATGACACGAAAGTTTGACAAATCAATTAGTATAGTACGTAGTACGTAGTACGTATACTAAACTACTACACACAGTTAAAACGTAGAAAGTTTTAAATAATATGAAATGTTTATCTGCTGTTATAAGAGTACGCTACTAAAAACTGGACTTGGAACAGTTTCACCTAACGTAACATCGAGTGACTGTAGACATTGTGGCGTGGTGACGAGAGTATTAGTTCTATTGAGAGTCGACATCAATCCGGCGTCACAACAATCACTATTTAACAGTCTTACTCTTCTTATCAGTCGCTCTACCATCCGACGAGCAACTTACTCACAGCAGCAGCAGCCAGGCGCTGTGCCTCGTTGCCAGTATCGAGCAAAAAGCAGGGGCGCATCCAACTTTTTCGGCTGACCAACATGTGGACTGGCGCTAAAGAATGTTATATATTCTCGAGGTGATATTACTATTTGTTTCACAAAACAATGGAAAATAAATTAGGAATTTAAAAAATCACAAAATGTTTACCGTATTCTCGAACTATAAAAATGCGTTATCGCAGTGCCGACATATTATCCGGCTGTCCGCTTACAGCTGTGCTGCCCCAACCCCGACTTTTGACTTGTTGAGCTAATAAATTGATAAAAAAAACGTTCGCACCAATAATTGTGATTTTGTGTCTTTTTGCTTTCGAGTTAAGAGCCGATACGAGACAAACGAACGAAAGGACGTAATGGTGCTTATTATGACGGTCTCGTAATAAATACTTGTTAAAGTCTGATCAAAACATGCATGCCAACAAAAGATGATAAAAATAATGAAAAAAATAGCCTACTGAAAATTTTGACCGTTATCGAACAAGGCCCGGATGCGCGCTTGTAGTGAGCGGACCACACAGTCTGGTCTGTAGTCATTGGGACGTCGACGCCTGGTACAGTGCGGGCAATAATCCTTGACTGTGATGAGACATCACGCCCCGTGCGCTGATGATCAACCTCTTCCCAGTCACTCCGCCGCCATCACTCCGCTGTATCAGTTGTCAGCTCAACGACTCGCATCGTACCAGGATTATCACCTTCCAGACTGTAGGCCTAGTCCATTCACCGCAGCTTTGCATGAAAAACGTCCAATTTGTGCACGACGCCAGCCCCTGCAGTGCCGTCGAAATACTATGCGGCCGTCCGCCTACAGCTGTGCGTAACCCTAACCCTAAACCATAACCTTCTAAACCAATCGGTGAATTATCGTATATCAGGAGTGGCTGCTTAGACCTGTCTTTGCTACAGAACTCTAAAACTGAACTGTGACTTAATCAGTTGTCTGTAATGTAGGCTACGAGAGTGCGTTTTTCTTTCTGCCCGTCTACTGTTATGACTGCGTTTTACGTTTTTATGTGTACTGCTGTACGACTTTTATAATAAATAAATAAATAAATAATTGGCATAGATGGTTACTTGTGCCGGAAAAATTGACGTTCTGGTTTTCTGCGCCATTTACTTTTTTGACTTACAAGCCCATACGAGACGGGCGGACGGACAGACGGACAGGCACGACTAGTTATGCGGTTTATTCAGACGGCCAGTGACACATCGACGACACCGTCCGGTATTCGGCAGCTTTGCATGAAGAACGTCCAATTTTGGAGCGCCAAAACACTAGGCCTATGAGCGGATTACTGGCGTTACGAATACTGCAGTTATAGTCGAAATAAAAACACCGAATGCGGAGCTGGATCCAATAAGGGCCTAGTAGCTGAATAAAGAAATGGCTAAGGGGGACTTTAAAACTACAGTACGGTGTCTATTAGGACTTCTGGCCCAAAAAAAACATTAAACCTGTTATGCTGTCCCGACTGTAGGTCTATGACAGAATTTTCTGTGTCAGTATATTTCTTGGTGTGGATGTAGGTGTAGTTGTAGGCCTATGTCAAAGTAATAGGCAATCTATTATTTTGAAAACTAGTGCTTACCATGCTATCAGCTTCGCGAGGATTGACGATCATTTACAACAAAAATACAATAAATCAATAGGAATTTATTCATTTAAACGCGCAATGATTCGGATGCATTTACGTCTCCGTATGCAGAGGTGCCGCTCAGCATGCAAAAATAAAACAATTCTTTGGTACCCGTATATAAAACACAAAATAACAAAATCATGCTATACCGGGTAATAAGCCTATCACTGCCTCAATTCGTTCATTAAAATCTATTTTAATAGCTTTTGCAACGTTCTAGCAATTCTTTTCTAACAAATTCCATTTCAGTAATAATCTTTCGACTACCTACGTGAAAAACGGTAAAACATGATGCGAAAATTCAGCAGATTTGACGAATGATCATTGCACGAAATCTGAACGATAAAATTAAAAACCAAACTACAACGGCTGAACGTAACGGCGTTAACAAAGACGGAAAAACAAGCGAAAGTTGTATCGTGTTGCCTTGTGCCACAGTTTTTTTTTGTTTTCAGTTCAGCTGGTTGTTGCAAGTTGCGATGTACAGTTTCGTCGTGAAAAAAAACCCGAAAATTCTCCTGCCTGCCGCTAAAGGTTGTCCACTGCCAGAGAATGCTACAGCTCTCTACAACGACACATCAAAAACTATCAAGATTTCTATGCGTTCAATTTTTCAACATACTGTATGGGTTGCGACGTTGCATAGAATGATCTTACTTTTACGCCTAACTCGAAAACAAAAGTGCGTAAAAACCAAATTGGCGAGAAACATAAACTGAAATTTCCAATTTTACGAATTAAAAAAATTGTAAAGTTTACAAACGTTTACGAATTTTAAAAACTGGTTACCAGGAATGTGCAACAACAAATTTTAACGGACAATTTAGGTTAAATTCGTAAACTTTATGAGATTTAAAATTGAAAGTCACGACTTTTCAATCCGTAACGTAAACTTTCCTTTCGGCAGATATGTGGGCAAATGACCAAGCTTTCAAGAAGTCAAAATCCTCAGACACTGACCCTCGACTTCTCTACTGCGACGACTACGACACCCTAATTACTACAGGGCGCGGCAAAAAATGCCCATATGTGCAACTGTTGCACAACTGTTGCAGTGAAACAGTACGCATCGCCCAATCGTGGGTGGGTGGTGTCGCTGTGACGTTGACGTGTAAGTGCGCGCAGTCACGTAGTCATCGATGCCTATTGTTGCGCAACAACTGTGCAACAGTTGCACATGAAGGTAACCTCTAAGTTACTGACCTGGTCTGGGACGGTGGGCGACTTGCCGGTATGGGGTTAAGGCACACGAACAAACGAACGGTAGCCGAGAGCGTTAGTCCCGGCTGGCCGGGGCAAAGTTACTGTCGCCCCGATAACAACTGGACTGAGACGAGACGCAGGAATCCTGCTTGACTTGATGTGTCTCTACACCTGTTGCTGGTTCCTGTCTCGTGGCGTCTACGTTACTCGCACTTGCAGAACTCAGACCACCTACAAAGACAACTGTACAACTGTACAAAGATGGTCATAGTCGTAGTCGTAGTTTTGGTTGTTGTATTAGTTGTACTAAACTAGTCATAGAAGCCGGCTCCCGGATACAGGTTGGGGGGTCAAGGTAACTTGTGCTGAGGCTTCTATCCAAACTTCCAAAGTTTTACGGTAGCCCGCGTACGCCAACACACAATCGACGCAAACGGCACAGTGCCGTAAAAAGTCACCTTGTAGGAATACTTGTATCAGCAGATGTCAAACAGTGTACGAGTAAACAAACGTTCCATAAAATGGAAAGCTAAATTTTCTAACAACCCTAAACTTTACAGAAGACCCACGTCCATTATATTTTCTTGCATCCGTACGCGGCGTAACGTGCTGGTATGTTGATTTTAGCTATATTTAAATAATTCAGCCGACAGCTGCAGACTAAGTAAGTTGAGCTACAATAGGTACCGGATGTCAATGCAGTGTCAAAAATATTCAAACTTCGTTGTTTGGCAGATAATGTATATAGCTACTTACTTCTGTTGTCGGCGACTGGTCTTGGTATGAGTGATCTTGGTGACGATAAGACAGTCATCATCGTCATCGTTGGAGTTCTTCTGTCGTCCTCGCTGCTGCCGGAAGTACCGTGAGTCTGTGCGCTCAGTGACGTTAGCGCTATGCGAGGTATCAGCGACCGTCGAACAACGGCAGCGACTGCATTTCCACTTCCGCTTCCCGTCTGCAGCGCCTGCCATAAGCAACAGATAACAACGTCATCAACATTAGTGGGTCTTCACTGTGTCACTCTGTCGCGATCCAACTAGACTACAGACCACAGCAGAACTGATAAAGAAGTGGTTGAATTGTAGCAAAAAGAATACAAAAAGACATTATTACTGACGACGAACAAACGTCGTTTTATGATCTAAATGTCTTCGGAACTGTAATAATTCCGAAGGCCAGCGTCAGACTCCCGGTCGCAAGTGATTTTTCCCAGAGTGACTGCAGTCCCATGCACGTTATGGTGGCGCTGTTATATCGAACGCTGCAATTAACGCTAAGATACGATACGGTACTTTGGCGTACGTAAGTGATGACTGCAGGCAGCAACATTGCATTCAAAATTGCGACCAAACCGACTAAACCGCTGCAGATAGAGACATGGTTACTATTGACAGCCTATAAGTTGTCATCGTCCTATCCAATGATAATATCGTTGTCTGCGAAGTCCGGAAGAAATCTTACAATTATTTTTGCCGTACGGCAAGCCTTTATTCGGCTGAAAAGCACTACCTAAATGCCGTATTGAAAGCACACCGTCAAGTGTTAGAAGTTACGGAACGGAACAGAAAAAAAATCTTTAAAAAATGAACAATAATTTTAGAACGCAAGCTAACAAACTTAAAAATCCGATCTGTGAAAACACTCCGGGAAGGAGACGAGTAGCGTTGAAAAAAATGTGAAAAAACACGTGCGTTTATCAACAATTTGTAAGTGAAACGGCCATCTGTTGGCCTCGTTAATGTGTGGTTTCTCACATAGTGGTTGGTCTGACGCTCAACGTTGCTCATCGCTTTCAATTCTTCGTCTTCACTCTGTGCCGCCAGCTGCTGCTGCTGCTCAACATGCTCTGCATCGCCGTCTTGCCGCTGCAGTCAGTTAGTCTCAGATTAGCCTATAAGCTAACATCTTCGAATACACCAATAAGCAACAATAAATAAGCAATAAATTCATCAAATGACAAGCTGTACAGTATTTGTCGTTGCTGGTTTTAAGCATCACATATACAGTACACCACGACCACGAAAAAGAGTTTACAATATATTCTACGAAAGCAGCACTTTCACAGATTTAAAAAAATAATTTTTTGCCACGAAATACACTGCAACAGACTTTACTAAATGTTTACTTTAAGGCAATGTCTGGTAAATAAATTCAGCTACGTCCAGTGTACGATAGCTCAGCCTATTTCGAATTAACTACAGGCATCAGACAGACACAGCGATCTTTCAAAAATTATCTGGTATTATTAGTATAAAATTTTTTGCAACATTAAAAATCCAACGCGCTCACCAGCGACGTTAGATTTTCAACAGCCAGTGTCGTTGTCGACAGCGCACTGCACGAGTCTGTAACGAGGTCACGTGTCTCCGACTGAGCACGCGCAGTAGCAGGACCAGAAGTCGCCGAGTCAGTGCTGTCTGCTCTGAAGATATCGGCAGAGCGCGATCTATGGATGTCGGCTGCACGGATGACGACCAGTTTCCGGTCAGAAAACAGTCGCTCGACTTCCGGTTTCTGGCTCGTGCTCTTTAGCAGGACGCTGAGCATCGACTCATACTGTTCCGTGGTTCCGCTCGCTTCTTCGGAGATGAAAGCCGTTTTTTCGTCAGGCGAAGGAGAGACACAGAGCGGCAATGAAAGTTCCGCGTCTTCTGGTGAAGAATCTTCCTCGAAGTTCCGTACTCCGACAAGCGTCTTGTCAGACGAATCTTCAGCGAAAGTCTCCTTTTCTTCACCAACCTCCGTACTCACTGTATAACATTAATCAGCAACGTAATGGCATTTAAACTACCGTGAGTCTGAACAACGTTTACTGCTTGGAATTTACAGTGGCACCAGAGTGAGTGAGTGAGTGAGTGAATGAGTACAGTTTGACGTCCTGCTGGGCACAGTACATGTTATTTCGGAGACGGTCACCCAGGCAGTCAATTGCACCGGTATTGACAGCAAAAATCAAACAAGTTAAACGCAAAAAAACTAAATTACAACAGTGACGCTAATAATTGACATTTTAAGCTGGAAATTGGCACACTGGTTGTTCGTCTTCTGCCCTACACTAAGTCTGATTTTTCTACGACTTTTTTGTATCAAGTCAAAATACCGTATGTGACAGACAAACGGGCAGACAAAAATAAGACTTTCAGAAATTGATTGGTTCATCCTCTATATAGAAGCAGCATAATTTCAATTGTTCAACAACGTATTCACTATTGTAATTGCTAACATGGAAGTACGCAAAATCGAGCATAAAATGATGTTTTAAAATAAACGACCTCTTAGCGAAAAAAATATCGAAAATTCGGCTTCAAAACACTGAGTTTCAAATAAAACCAGTAATAGTAGAGTATTGAAGAAAGTAGACAATAAAAAAGCTCACAGCGCATGATCTGTTCAACTGTGGCCCAGTATGGTGACGTCAGAGCTGATTCATCGCAGTGATCGTGGGTGGTCGGTTGCTCTACGACCTCCCAGTACGATAGTTCAACGTCATCAGTGACTTCAGTCAGCGGATCCAGCGTCAACAAGCCTCGAGTCACGGCTGGTGCTGAACTGCGACGCCACATCATGTTCTGCACACACGATATGGACAGAAACTAAAACTACGTTCTGCGAAACGAACTATCAAGCTCCATTGGGCAAGCGGTTTTCTATAGATATAATTATAACCGTCCTCGGAGACACAAAGCGTCACGAATTGTCCGGTCATGAACGAGGCTTTATGGTGTCACGTGACGTAACTGTCATCATTGCTCCAACAATGAGAGTGACAAAAACCGGTAGTCGGTGTCTGTGTAGCTCGTGATATAGAAAACCCATATCAATTCAAAGCTACGGAGCGTCACCTGCCATATGGGATCACACGGCGTTACCTGTTACTCAACACAGGTGAACGCGCGCCCCGTTTCTACCGCAGCCAAGCAAGCCGTTACCCGATTTACTTCCCCCGAGAGATGTAGGACTGAGTTATACTCACAGATGTCATCGCATACAGCCGGGGAATCTTCGCAGCGACGCAGACAAGTAGTTATGAAATACAATCCGATTGAAAAACCGGCAATCAGCGTATACATTCGTACGCTTTCGTCACTATACACTAGACCAGCAGTCAATACTAACTAGACATGAACGTTGCAGGCTTACACGAACATAATATTACTGAGTTGGCGCAACGCTTACCGCAGGCGCTCACGCACAAAAACATGACCGGGGGCCAGTTTTAATTACCTCATCACCTGCGAGTATTATAGCGGCATAAATTATTCATAGCAGTAAAATTTACGTGAGCCTGAGGCGACAAAGGCAATACAAATTGAAAGTTTGCATCAAGAAAGACAGTATGGTCTATCACAAAAGAAAATTAATCTGTCCATTATCACAAATTCACAATAATCAATTAACCAGTTAGAAACATCATTGTTTTCAACTAAAACGGACTTCATATTTAAGCGTCCTTCTTGTTTCAGATGAGCTCTAGAACTATTAACGCTTTCGCTGTAATTGACAAAAGCTGCAGGCCTATTACCACTACAACCCACAAACACAAGATTTCGCTAACACTTTGTCGACTGCAACTTGAAGTGCATTTGCCGCATTATAAACCAGCTTCACTTACGTACAGCGCTGTACTGCACGTGATCAAATTTCGCTTGCAGCAACGATTGCATAATATAATATAAATTTCCCGATTCTCTCCCCTCCCTTTTTCTCGGTCACCCATCACATGCAAATTTACCCACTGGCATGAGAAACATTTGGCCGATTGAACGCGCCAAAACACTTGACTAGCGATTGCCAGACTAGGCCTACACGTCAGGCTTGCTTCGACTCCATTTGGGGAAGTGACGCACTTGCATAAACGGTGAGTGTTTCTTAAAAGTAAAAAGTTTCTTGCGTAATATTTTTGACAGCATTTAACTGGCATAAACTTACAAAATCTCTAGAAAAATTTTGTAATTTTATGCCAGTTGAACGCAATCAAAAAATCTTACCCAAGAAATCTTTACGTCTTACGTGGTTTATTGTCAAAATTTCTTAGCAAGTTCTTGCACCAAATATCAACCAAACTCTGATCCGTGTAAGAAATTGGCAAGCAGGTGGTCAAAAAATTGAGATATTTGATTGGCCGGCTCATTTGCAGTGAAAGTTTTTCGTAGGAATACGTACATGAACCAAAACAGTTTGTGCAAGTTTCTCATGCTAGTTTCTTGATTGTGTGTTATCAGCATTACAATATCATAACTTAAAAAAGAAGGTTTTTACACTGTGTTTAATACGACAAAAAAAGAAAAAATGAAGATAACAGAAAAAACGGGAGACGGAAGGATTTTAAGCCATTTCCTGGTGACTGCAATTCGATTTATTAAGCTAGCAAAGTATGGGCACAAAGACAGTTTATTGTAAGGAGTCTAATACCTTGACATTGGTCAGTTCAGTTTGCAAGTCGTCGATTTTCTGCTGCAGCAATTTTTTCTGAGTCTCCATGGAGACGACTTTCTCCCGCCAGCTGCCGTCTGACTTCTCCAGCTCTTCTACAGTCGCTCGGAGTCGTTCTTCGCAAGCCGTTTTCTCGCTCAATCGGTCTTCCAGCTCGATGTTTCTTCTGTCAGATCGCTCCAACTTCTGCTTCAGAAAAGCGATGACGCCCGTCGTCTGGCTGTTGTTCTGCAAGACGCGTTCTGAGTACTGGCAGTCGTCGTCGTCATCGTCGTCGTAGTTGCTGGTAAAACTCACTGCTGTCAGGAGTCGTTCGTCGAAGATGTCGCCCTGTTGGTCGGCCAGTGTTCGTTCCAGGTCGGCCAGTTCGGCTCGCAAGCCATGCTCCGTCGTCTCCAGCTTGCGTACGCGGCACTCCAAAGCTGCCTCTCTGCCCTCGAGCTCAGCATTGCGATCAGTGAGTTCGTCCACGCGTGCGGTGAGGATGTCTCGTTCGTGCTCGAGCTGAGACACCCAGCGACGGCAGCGTATCTCCGCCAGCTCATGCTCGTTCAGGGCGTTGTCGAGTTCCCGGCGTAGATCAACCTCGCCTGCACTGTGACGCTCGGCCCGCAGTTTCAGCTCACTGGCAGCAGCTCGCTGTACCCGATCAGCCTCTTCCAGGCGTCCCACCAGCTCCAGCAGCCCGTCGATACGTCCAGCCATCCAGTCGTTCTTCGCACGCAGTCGAGATACTTCGTCCGACACCGACTTCTCTGTCGTCTGCAGTTGCGCCAGACTCGCTCCGAGCTCATCGATTGTCGCCTCTCCACCACGAACCACATCACGCAGTTGGTCCCGCTCCATTTCTAGGTCGCTTATCTACAACGCATTTCAACAACATCGTTAACACTAAACAGTGTCACATCTAAGCCGCACAGTCAAACAATTTCAGAATACGATTAGCGGAAGGTAAAAAATAAAACGAACTCTGAGCTGATCTGAGTTTTAACATATTTAAACACAATTTGAAACATTTGTTTTCAAACGTAATTTAACAAGTGATCTAGAAAAGTGAATAAAGCTCATTAGCACACTTGTGATCGCCAACCGATACAAAAGTTAAATTGCAAAAACAAACGGTACAGATTGGAAAAAATCGATCTTAATCAGTTAAGAAATTCAGTCAGTAAACATGAGATAAATTTCACAAAGACAAAACAGTTGACCAAATAACTACCAACCTGTTGACGAAGATACTGTTCAGAAATCTCCAACTCACGATTGCGTTCCTTCAAGGCCCTGAGTGCCGGTGCGTCTATTTCCAAGTCTGGAGTGATTACCATGGATACAGTTTCATCATCATCATCATAGGCAACATCATCGTATGGATTCCAGTGAAGGGGCAGTGACAAGACTTTCCTATCTTCTCGCTCAGTGTCTTTGTCGCCCTCGCCCAGAGTAAGCGCAGACGAGTCTGTGATCACAGAACAACCGTCTGCCGATCTGTCGACCACAAGTACTTGTTTCAGTTCTTTGAAAAGCACTTCCAGTTCGTGATATTCTGCCTCGAAGTCTACCACTTCGAGATACGCGTCGTGATCTGACGTGTCAGGAGACTGACTATCCTTCACGCCTTGTTCCAGTTCGCGAACTCTTCGGTTGACTTCTGACTGCTCAGCTAAAGCTGAATGAAGCAGTTCAACGGTATTCTTGAGCGTCTGGCACGCGTGGCACTGCAGACAAATTCTGTCGCAGCACGGATGACCTACGACATCGTCGATCATCCTTTCCCCAACTTGCTCTATCTTCGTCTGATCACCGTGGCTTTTATTCTCGCCGCCATGCAGCTCCACAAAATGAGTCGTGAAAACCCGCTCCAGCTGCTGGAGGGTCTGAATCGTCTTGCTCTGACGGAATTCGTCAGCTTCGAGTATGTCGACCTGCTGTTCGAGGACCGCAATTCGTCGATCCTTCTCCTCGCTGAGCAACGCCATCTGATCACGTGCTCTCTGTTCACCCTCCACAGCTCGCATCAACCGTCTCTGCAGCTTCTCCATCCGACTCAGCCAGATCCTTTCCATCTGCTTCACCTGTACAATACGATGCTATATTCAACTCAAATCGTCATTCAATGAGCATTTTAGTGCAAAGAAATGAGCAAATAAACAAAAAGAAACGCGAAAACATCAGTAGCCGACGTTAAATTCACCTCTATACACTGCGTCACATGTGGGATTACCATAATTTTCCATGAATGCATTGACAAATTTTCATCTGCGATTCAAGATTAAACTGATACAATATCCACCTAATAAAATGCGCTATCACAATGAACAGCACATGAGGGTATACAGTAAAAAAGCAGTAAAATACATAAAAATAAAGTAATAAAATACAAGTGCTTATAACAAAATGCATCACAAATAGTCAGACGGAGTTTGAATATCAGTTGTACAAGTTTTTTTTTAACAAAAGCCTGTTATAAAACTGTGCTAACTGTTTATCGTATGCAAGACAAATATTGTCACATTTTTCACAAACGTTTACAGACGTTTTAAATGTAGTTGGTATTTTCCCGACGTTATTTTAATTTTTTTCATAAACGTTCAACGGTAAGTGTAAAAACGATGGTGACTTAAAATAATTATTTACGCAAAAATCAATGTGCCATTGAAAAAATTTGGGCAAATTTTGCATTTAGATTCACGTTAATTCTGTGTAATTACAAAAATTTGACAACATGAGAAACTGTATTTTCGAAACACAGCACTAGATTTAGATAACACATTAAGCAAATAATGTCACATTTTTATTAAACGCTTACAAACGATTTTCTACGTTCCCACAAAACGCATTTTATTTTTTCTTCTCAACGTTCACTACATTTATATGAATACAAAATGCTGCTGCTGAACCTGTTGGTCTGTGACAGTGGGGGCAGCGCTGGCGTCGCTCTGCTCTGAAGAGGCCGGCCTGGCAGCGGCTGCAAGGCCCACACACGATGCTTCCTCAGTGACGTTGAAGTTCCACGTCTCCTCTGAAGGCATTTCCTCGTCACTGCCGACCACCGACGACGCACAGCTGTTGTCATCGAAGCCTGACGTCGCGGAGGACATTGAACACGTCATCATAGCCAGCTGCTCGTCGTCCTCTAGGTCCTTCGTGGTTGATTCACTTCCGCCATCCACCACCGTCTCCACCACCGTCTCCGTGACCGTTTCCACGCATTCCAACGAATCCTCATGTCCCTCTTTCGTTACGACTTTTTCTCCGAACACGTCGATCACCAGCAAGCTTCCATCTACACACAACAACGAAAACAATCATATCGACACGTGCCTCTGCTGACATACTGTGCGGCCGTCCCCCTGACCTTGGACCTTTGAGCTAAAAATTGGCACACGGTAGGCTGTACTCCTGTCCTGTAAAACGTTCACACCAATATAGGCCTACGCTTTTTCGTTTTCGAGTAAGGGACAAAAAGACGGACGGACGGACGACCCGCAGTTGCCGGTGGTCAACGTTCATTGTGTACTAAAGAAAAGTGACGGTTCTGTTTGTTTGTTTGTTTAAACTAACATTTAACGGCTTCTTCCGGTGTGTGTCGTCAGTGATTCGGCAAACAAAGTTAAAATCCAAATGTGTTCAAAATAACACGTTTTACGTTTTACACGTGGGCTGCCAGTAAAGCAAACGCTCATCCACGCTGGCAGCCTATGTGACAGAACTGGAAAAATCTGTCGGCGGAGTGCAGTGCAGACATATTATTCGCCTACTTATTTACACTCTTTGCTTGAACGCGAACGTCGTATGTGTTAGCCATGTGTACTGCAGCTGCGTTTACGCGAAATACGCGTCATTTTCTGGAGGTTTTGCACGTCCAGTAAGTTTGATCTTTGACCTTTTAAATTGTGACTTGGCACACCGGTTACTCTAGCCCTGATGTTCGTGCCAACTGACTTTTTGCGTTTTCCTGTTCTTATGAGACATACAGAGGAACACACGAACAACGGACGAACAAAACCAGTAATGCGGCCTACTGGGACGGCCGCGTACTAAGCCACCACTGCACCTGTCTGCTGCTGGTGTGGAACTATCTCGCGGTTGTTGTGGCTGATCGTGGTCGTTGCCTTGTCACAGCTGAGTCGTGGCAGTAGAGCGTCCTCTAGCGGCAACGGCCGTGAGATCAAGAGGTGACTGGTCTCGGCTAGCTTTTGTCTGAGCATTGTGACTTCAACCTCTAAACTCTGATTCCTCGCCACAAGATCGACCGCCGAACATTCGCCCTCAGCATCCGTGACCTGCTTCAAACAATCAGCACAACGAGTCATCATCACACCGAAATCAGTGTACATCACTTATCATATCAAGTAAGTAAAATTTATAGCACCACATTACAAAAAGCTCATAAAATAAAATAGGCTTATACTGCTGCTACGATGATGATTATGTCGCTATATTCACTAGATTTGTTTAATTACTTCTTCAAAACGCAACCAAAGTCAATAATGTCCAGCAGCCGTAGCAAGCCAACCTATTTCAGCGACCATTTTTCAAGTAACCCCGGGTTTGCTGGTTTCCTTTTAATTTTCACCTAAACAAAGGATTCTTAAGAAAACTTTTACAGGCTGCATGATGCTAAACCAACTGTGTCAATGAACTGAGATAGAAACGACGTTCAAAACCAACATGACAAAATATTGCAAAATAATCTCGATATCTCCAGTACTGAAACATATAACTAAGCACTCTGTTACTAAAAAGTATGAGTGTTGCTGAAGATTATATAAACGTTTTCGCGTTGCTATCAATGAGCTACATTGAAAACGTTGACAAACGATGCTGCAAATACCTTTTCCGAACTTTCCTCGAGCTCAAATAAACGAAATTCCAGCTCTTCGTTCTGTTCCTGTTGTTCCTTCAGCTGCTGACGTAGCTCGTGCTCAGTTGCTTTACAGACGCACAGCTGCAAATGAAATGAATCAATTCTGTAGTAGGTTTACTTATATGTAAACTTTACTCATAGAAAGTTTGCTAAACAAACCAAAAGTTTAACTTCAACTTCGTGCATATAACGCAAATGACAAAATACAGTTATAAACATTGCTGTATCAATAACAATGAAAAGTAAATAGTACAACTTCTTTTCAAAACCAGGTAGTCTGATTTTCAAGTAAACTTCTTTCTAAGCGAACCAGCCAGCCTAAGCCTACAGAGTGGCGCTGACTTCTGTTTCTTTGGGCCTTAGCCAGACACAGCTTACACTGCAAGAACACGGATATATACGGGGGCTAGTGCACTGCGCAGTGTGCCTCTTTACTTTTCCGGTTTGACTGATAGTCACTGTGCCGCCTACCCGTTTATGGATGGCCAGGCTGAGTTGACATGGGTGACTGGATACATAAGACGGTTTATCTGCACCGTAGTACTTATCAGTTCCAGACTTGGCGGCCTAATCGAAAACTGCTTGTAAGGAGATAAAATCACAAATTAGCTACTTCATCATCAAGCTGTAAGTGTGTAACTGGCAGAAACGTAAGAAAAGAGTCAGAATGTACAACAAAAATGGTAGATGCACTCGCCTTGTCTTTAAGTGCAACAATTTGACTTTTCAGAGATTCTTTTTCATTGGCACAATCCTGCCAACACAAAGCAGTTAATCATGGTTTAGCTATGACAATATAACTAAAGTAGCAACGAAGTCAAACGGAAGGGACAGTGAAATAATAAATACATAAATTCAACATTCGCTAGCTTCAGCCATAACTGCCATTTATTTGCATGTGGCAATGGGCAAAAGTTATAACCACACAGACAACATTAAAGTAATAAAAAAACTGCTGACGTTATTCACCTATAGCTCTCGAGTCACGAAGTACTAAGCAAGCACTTAACTTTCATTCTCCATTGCTGAAAGACCTACATTGTGCAGTTTTACTTTTCCCCTTCCACGTATATTCATGAGAATTACATATACATTTTGCCGTTCCGTTATGACATTGTAAAAAACAAGCATATAACATCCCATATTGTGATTATGCAATCACGTGATACCTGTCGGCAGGTGGTATTCGCATCATGTGATGGCAATACAGGCAGACCCACAGGTGATGTCTGTGACCATGACGTCAGCAGATTGGCGACATTGCGCTGCAGAGATAAATGCTCTGACAACAGCAGATGATAGTTCTTGACGATACTTTCCTGATGTCATAAAACAACCAAACTCTAAATTCATCCTAATTAAAAACGTGTCGACACAGTGCCGACATGTGCGACCGTCCGTTTAAAGCTGCGCAACTCTGGCCTTAGACTTGACTTTTGACTTTTGAACTAAATACTAAAATAGCTACCCGTTACACCTGACCTGAGGAATTTTCACACCAATCTTAATTTTTCTGTGCTTTTTAGTTTTCGAGATAGAAGACTGTACGGGACGGACGGACAGAAAAACCGACGAAAAATTCCTATTAGGACGGCAACACACCACACCATATTGTCATATAATTTTCCGGACATAAATCCTGCGAATTTTCTGTGTGCATTAGCTAATAGGAGCCACATTTGACTTAATATATAACGCATTGTGTTATGCACGAAATTGATTTAGTAAGTAAGTTGCTTTTGTGCAATAGCGTGTCGAACGCCGGCTAAACATAAAAAAATCACGAAAGCGATACGCAATAACACAATCAAAGTACAAGAAGCCCAGCTGTCGGTAGAATAGCCGACCGCAATGGTTGTCAATGACCTTGAAGATCATCCAAGGTCGATGATTTTCATCTCATCTGAAAGGGCGTATGCTATTACCTATTAGTGATCAATAGCAACCTAGGCCCTATCTTTCACCGTTTCCGAGATACGGCCACTTATAGCTTAAAACGTTTCATTGAAAATTGCGGCCAAACCGCTGCAGATAAAGACATGATTACTATTGACAGCCTATAGAAAGTCGCTAGTGCCCTATCCAATGGCACCATCGCCGACCCCCTACGACTTACCGTTTAGCCACAATACCGCATGATTGGCATACCATAGTGCGTTATGACCCTGCAAGGTCATCCTAGGTCAATAATTTACATGTCATTTGAAAGCCAATATGCAACTTCCTATTAGTGATCTATAGCAACTTAGGCCCTATCTCGCACCGTTTAGCCACAATACTTCCGTGACAGACAGACGGACAGATGGACAGACGACAACAACCACGCCAACAGCTCGACCGTTACTTAAGTACGGTCGGCTAGAAACGAGACATTAGGCTTAGATGCATGATTGAACCACTGTGAAAACGGTCAGAGCGTGTCGTTGACTGACGTCGTAAAGAGTCGTGGAGTCTGGAGACAGCCTCAGAGATGATGACGACGATGATGAAGATGCGAGACTTGCAGTGTCCGAAACATCATCAGAGTTGACTGAAGCATCGCCATCGTCATCCAACGTCGGCGTCTCTCGAGCCAACTTATACGCACAAACAAATTGGAACAATTACACGCATTCCATCTGCTAAAATTTCAACAAAACCATTAGCGACAAGAATGCATGTACAGTAAATAATTAACAAAGTAAGTTTAGCAGTGCTTATACATCTGCGCCGGGTCTACCATAATTGCCGGGAGTGTTTGTAGCAGTACGCAGAATGCCTAAATGCAAAAAAACCATGCAAAATTGAAAGTCGAAAGCAGATAATTCCAGACAATCATAGCGTAATTCACTCATTTGTAGCCGGCATTTCCACTGTGGGCTCTGAATAATTTATAGAAATATCCCATAGTTTTGCCTGAGAACTAAAGACATCATGAAACTATTAAGCCTATTAGTCCAAACACAATTCTATGAATTGCAGTAGTTAATAACATTTGTCACGTTGCACCTGGCAAATGCCATTATACAATACAGATTATAACTGATAAACAAGACGCCATGTCTTACCACAGGCAAGGTTTCACCGGGCAACAAAAATCTAACGGCCTGAAAGCAAAACAAACAATGAACTTAAATATTCGCGAACACATGCAATGTTATTATAAACCATATCTTACCCAAGCCTATGCCCTTTACTCCATTAGTAATGTGAGGCAAGTGTTCGGCCTATAATCACATCGCACAGTTAACTCTGAATCATCTATGTAACACTTTATTATCGATTTTTTTGTGTGCTAAATATGCCTAAAATGTGTCTAATCAAACAGTGCACGCTTTGTAAGCCCCCAGGCCCAAATATTAGTTGTCCACAGTAAAAAATAGGCCTACGTAACAACAATCGGGCTTCTAAAGCCTTGGAGTCTTTTCGTGGCTTTACTCTTGTCGGAATAACAGGCATGTTGGCCTAAATGATGTAGCAGACACGTAGTCACACTGAGCCTAAAGCGACATTCACACTACATACGTATACGGACGAACACGATAGTGCTTAGCTTCTTCAAATACGCGCGCACTAAGTGCGTAGTGCGAAATGCGAATGCTGCTTAATAGATGAACTAAACTACACTGGGCTAAGCTTTCTCATGTTTGGTGAGTTGTAATGCAGCGCCTGTGTTTTTACCTATAAAATAGTGAACAGACGGTTTGCAACAAAATGAAAGTAAACGAGTAAAGAAATCAATCTAACCTTTGCCTGAGGTTTTGTAGGAATATTGGAGTATCCATGCTTTGGATCAGCATCGATCCGCTTCTGCAACAAAAACAAAATCAGCAACATCTGTCGTCACTTGGCAACAGTGATAAGACACTGATACTGAGCTACTTACTGACCAAAATTATTAAGCGAGAAACTGCTATTGTTTCCCTATTTAGATAAGTTTCATTTTATACCGTTAGATTTGTCGGCAGAGCAAGTTTTTGCCCGACTGGTTTTGTTCATTCTGCACAAATAACACGTGCACCAAAAGGCTCGTCAGCGACTATAGGTTCCAGTTTGTCTTCGTTACTGATTGTCAGCTGCACCCGACTGTCCAGTGTTTACCGTCGACGACCGAGCTTTTCCGATTACCGCTGCTCGTGTCTCTAACAATCTGTTTGAACACGTCTCCTACGCATCTTCCTTCGCTTTCTTCCTGTCCCATCTGAAAACTCATCTCGTTCACATTGGCGGTTCTGGTCTGAAGCTGGAGGTGCTGTAGCACTCACGAATTTTGGCTCAGCAACCCCACGCACAGCACAATGGCGGGCAAAAGTAAAGGTCATCCTGTTCAGCTGGGTTCAGGGTGAAAAACAGCACCCGCTGTTTCACATCTCATATATCTCACCTCTCTGTCACTGTATGGTGCCCGCGCAGTGACGCTAGTTGCTGTAGATAGTTTAACCGTATTTTTACTTTCTTCCTTATTTACTTACTACATATATGCACGGTAGGTCTACCTCATCCTGGCTGTCAGTCTGTGAGGCTGTCTGAATTCGGTCAGTAGCCGTGGCGGTGGTGTGGTGTTGACGCAGCAGCAGCTCGTTGTTCAACTGGTTCAGTTTGTGCTTCATCGACGTTCTGTCTGCTTCGCTCGCTTTCAGCTCCGCCGTCAAACGCTCCACGTCAGCTTGTAGCGTCGCTATCGTCTCCGCCTGCACGGACAAATCACAACTAGAATCCCTTCGCCTTTGACCTTATAAGCTAAAAATTGGTGCATCGGTTATTCCTGCTACATAGAACATTCATAGCCTACCAATTTTGTTTTTTTGTGCCTTTTCGCTTTCGGGTAACTTAGGACTAGTCGCCACTCGGGCACTCCTATACGGGACGACCGGAGACTGGACAGACAGACAGGCAATACCCGTACTGCGACCTATTATAAACTAGCACTATTCCCAAGTAATATTTTCGTGGTATTAACTGGCAGCAAATACCACAAAAATATTTTTCACAATTACGTAATCTCATCCACAATCCAAGGCCGTACTGAACAAGTGACAAAGCCAGAACCAACACTATATCAGTGAAATTTGTGCAATTAATCGAGCAAATTTTACGAGGCAACGGGCAGACCTACCTGCAGTCAATTATTTCAAACATGAAAATGCATTCACGATCACCTTTTATTCGCCGAATCGTCGTAGTATAATGGTAGAAATAATGCTATAGGCCTACTCGCCCACACAAATAAACGAGCGCTATGGATCTACAGTAGGTCTACACAGTTCAACCTTAGTAAAATGAAACATTTATTTCATTATTCGAAGCACGTCTCGCTCAACACAGAAACAGCTTCAAGCTTCAGCTTCCGTGGGAGTTCGTGCCCGCAGACCTCCTACCAAGGCTTCGCCGAGTTAGCCCAAGACCACCATGGGAGACTTCCGTCCCCTGGCTCTCCGTGCATGTTTGGGCCCCTCTCTTGATGCAAATTCATGGCCCTTCCTGGAGGCGTCTACTACATTGACAAGTGGAGGCCCGATGCCATATGTTGAAGGTTAAAATTCACCAAATTCAATTTGGGCTAAAGACTCTACCCCAGCTTCCATAGCTAGATTCAAAGGGCCCTACTTGCAAGGGGAAGGAGAAAGGAAATAAGAAAAGAATAGGGAAAAGACAGAAAAAAGAGAAAAAGAAAGAAAAAGGGGGTAAAAATGGAAAAAAATAAATAGGGAAAAAAGGGAAGAGGGAGTAAAAAAGAGAAAGAGCAGGGCATCCGAGTTGGGGGCAAGATTGCCTCCTGGTGCTGAGGGGGACAGACGCCCCTGACCCTTACTGCTAAATAGAAACAGCAAATTGTCCATGCATACGTGCAAATCTAATTATGCCGGAATACACACGCAGCAGGAACTAGAAAATGCAATGGATTGTTTGACAGACGGACATTCCACGGGACACTTCCACCTAGGACATTTCCCCTGTCTTGATATTCCCCGCCAGGTTTCGAAGGCCTACAGGACATCCCCATAGCCTATTCATTGTGTAGTGCTTACTAATATTCGTGAAACAAATGTCACAAACAACAAAAAAAACATAAAACTGACAGATGCCGATCCATTTTCTTTGTTGATATAATTTGCCCAAAATACCAGAAACTGCCACAGGTTTCAGCTTTCAAGGCTTGCTGCTGTCAACTTGCATGTAGTTGCCGTCCTATAGCTAATGACTTCTGTCCTATTGCTATAGGCCTAGCACAGCATGGGCATAAACCGCACAATTAATATTCAGAGTTGTTAACAATATTTTAAAACATACTGCTAATAGCAAATTGCTATTGCTAGCCAATAAACCCTGTAAAAAGTATCGTTACTCAGTAGGAATATGATTACCAATTTTAAAAAATACCGATTAGCCTATTTTCGCTATATTGTCATCAGCGACACTAGTTAGTTAGCCAGTCTTTGTACATCGGCTATTATAGTGACTACGGCCTATAAAGTAATTCACTGCAGCACTAGAAAAAATAACAAAATTACAAAAACCAAAACGAAAAGAGTTTAGTAATTGACGCAGGCTACGTACAATTTATCAGTCAGGAAGAGTAAATCTATCCCCGGCATCAGTGTATTGTCTGTAACTAAGCGAGGAAAAACGGAAAGAAAAGAAAAACAAAAGAAGCACAAATGAATGACTGACACATACAATTAAATAATGGTTTGGGGTGTACAGGCCACAGAGAATACATTGTAGGCCTACAGGGGTTGTTGTGACGTGCGCCGATGACGTCAGTTCTTAGAGATAAGCGGAAAGAAGCAGTGGAAATAAACCGACAGACAGGCATAGCTTAGCGCTGAATCGACGCTCAGCGTAAACTACGAGATAACAAGAAACCCAGCTGTCGCTAGGATAGCCGACCGTAATGGTTGGTCAGTGACCTTCAAAATCATTCAAAGTCAATGATTTTTATGTTATCTGAAACTTTAAAGCACCAAAAGCACTTAAATTTTCATCAAGACCGTTTTATACTTGGTAGATTCTACGGCGGCTTACAGTCTAGCGTTAACATCGTCTGTCGCGTATCAACGAACTTACTCTACGTTGAGCCGGGTCAGGAGGCCTATACTGAGATTGATGAGCGTTCGCGGGTATTGGGTCTACAACTCAATGTACAAGATTGTATTGCAGAGTTGTATTGCTCAACTCCGAACAAACGCAAGACAAGACAAAACAATCAAAATGCAAGAAAGAATGCTCGCATAACAGTTGCACGCATGTGGAACGTATAATGATAAGTGCGTCCGGATTCTGCAGGCGCTGCCCAGATTTCACACGTCAGGCAGATGAACGCCGCCTCGGAGTGGAATGGAGCAGACAGGTTGAATCAACGGACATGCCGACATTTATTGCACACATCATCAGCTGCTGTCTCGGGGCGGCAGAGGCTCGATCCACAGACCCACCCAGGGCCAGAGGCGTAGCCAGAAATGTGAATTGGAAAATCGCCTCTCTTTCTTTCCCCTTTTCTTTCCCTTTCGTCGCCACCCCTTCTTTCCCGTCTTCTTTTCTTCCCTCCTTACCCCTCACCCTTCCTTTCCCTTTTCCCGTCTTTCTTTTCCCCCTTTCTTCCCTTAGAAGTAGAACCCCTAAAGAAGTGTTGTAAGCTCCCCAGTGGGGTCTAGGGGGAATCACAGTCAAAATCGAATCTGGTGCATTGTACCTTTAAAATATGAGACTTAGGTGCAACAATTTTAACTCTTTTCCTAAGAATAAAATGACCAAATCAACACTTTTAGTGCAGTTTAAACGTCTGCTTATGTCTTGTCTGGGGCCTGGGGAGGGAGGGGGCCTGGCCCTGCTCCGGGCTCCAAAGTGCCTCAACCCAGCATCCACGCCTCTTTGGTGATGAGACGGACTGACGACTGATGAACGACGTTCCGCGAACACTACAAGTAGAAGCCGACTGACGACTGTACACGTTCCAGACGGCGAGTATAGGCCTGGGTCATGCCAGGTGGTTGGCGTCGTTAATTCTCTGACCTGACCGTATCAGCTCATCTGCGCAACAAATCTTTTTTTATGATTATCCGTGGTCTGCATGGTCTCCGTCTACTCCAACCGCTCTTTAGATTACCCATCAGCAGAATGTAGTACTTAAGCCACTTTAAAATCCCGGATTGATTGATTGATTGACAGACCAGTTGGTCAGCTGGATGACGCACGCTCACTTTCGTGATTCACGTACATTCTTTGCGGTCAGTGAAGAAAGACAGACAACCGATTCACACTCTTGTTCTGCCAACGGCAGCGAGACCTAGAAGAGTAAAAGATTTTGACTAAAGAATATTCGTACAATCTCGTAGTGTACGGTACCCAAAATACGTCAGTAGGTCGAGTTGTCATGTGCTATTTACACATTGGATCATTTTGCGGCACACATGTAGGGGCCTACCGTCCCAGTAACTGCAAGTTGCAACTATCAGCGGCCGATGAAGGTCGTTATCGAAAAAACTCATTGCTGCAAATTATCGATAATGAGCCTATACAATTAATTATTATTAGCTGGCTGGTGTGGAGCTGATCGGAGAAATTGCGAAATTCGTACATCAGCCATTAGGCTCCATAGAGCTACAGCTGGCTCCAACATACGTCCACAATGCTCACAGTTTTCTTTTAGGCCTCTATTTCAAATGCTTGCCAGAATGTTTGGCGCTAATCGGTTTCAAACTTTTTGTCACTCTGTGTTTTCTTTGCAATCCAAATCCAGTAAATTGTCAAGAAGTATTTACTCTCGAGACTGCCACCAACTGTAAAACAGTCGTCGGTGGAAGTTTGAATTGTCCAAGCGCGTTTCAGGTATTATTAATTCAGTGTTCGGTAGCAAAAGTTGTGGAAGTCCGCCACTTGCATATATCATCGCTGGAAAAACAGTCTGTCAAAGAGGCGGGTGAAGTGGACCTCCAGAAGTCATTGTAGGCCTGTAGAAAGCGCATGTGATTGATAACTGTGAGTGATGAACACCGCCGGCGCTAACATGTGTGTTAGCCTATCAACACTGTGCGGTCAGTCGTCCAGCATAACTGCATGGCCACTCCAGTGAAAGGACCACCCAAACAAACAAAGAATGCGAGAAGCAGCGCTCAGAACAGATGTGATGTGTCCAGAAACTTTGTGTCGACACTCACTGAATTACGTATTCCAGGTGTTCGACGCTGCTCTATCGGGCCCCACTGCTATACAGCATTCACGTAGACTATAGCCTGGCTATGTGTTGGTGTTCCGCGCAGTCATCAAATCTGCGCGATCTTGAGATCGCGCGATCTTGATAGGGTTAGGGTTAACCCCAAAAGCGTAACCAGAATTTCTGCTCAGAAGAACGTTCGACCTTCCTCTACCTTTCTTCCATCTTCCCTCATTCCTTCCATCTTTTCCCATTCATTTCCTTTTCCTAGAAATATGACATAATTCACGTGCTAAATTATACCAATACTCCCTTGAATGTCTGAAACCTCTCGGCTCTACTTTTACAGTATAGCGTTTACTCTGAAGTTTATACGCTGTAGACGCGAGAACGGTTCTGACTAATCGTTCTGTCGCAACCTCCGAGCGAGTAACTTCCTGGTGTCTGGCGGAGCCGAGGTGTACAGAGTATCGATATCGACATCGATATAGGGGCTGCTGCGCCACGTGCCTTAGTTCTACAGTAGCTAAAGGCGCCAGCGAAAAAGAGCAGTTAGGCCTACAACAATACGCGTCGGGTCGGCTGTTTATTTACCTGCAATAAATCAGCGTGCTTCGAAGTCCTGTCCGACCTCGCTGACGCCGGCGCTGCAGCAGCATCAGCTTGTTGGTCGTTGGTCGTCATGCAGCAATCTCCGTGTTGCTGCGGCTGCTGCTGCTGCTGCTGCATCAGTTTCACCGGCAGCAGTGCGGCGGCGCCACGGTCCGGGCACTGGTTCCTGTCGAGCAGCGCCAACTGATGGTCCTTCATCTTGAGCTCGTCCAACTGTCACAAAAACACAACATGCGCTGACGCAATGCATCGATGCTCACTCGTGCAATCGCTTCATCTACTGCATATGAGGTCACCGTCACTGACGGAACGCAAAGCCTGCATCGTTCCATGGCACATTTTGCGTCGCTTGCGCAAAAATGTACGCAAGTGTTGCGTTGCGTCGTCGCGTTGAAACAAGGCTCAACTTCATACAGCTAGGGCATACTTACTATTTTAACACAACGTACCGCAAAACTTGGGTTTGACACGGACGTTATTTGTTACATGTCAATATCAAACGCTGCACTAAATTGAGCAATAAATTTAGTCATCGTCATCATTCATTAGCAATGAAAGTACATGCGCAAGACAGCCCGGCAACATGAAGTTGCTCTAATAACTGTAATGCACATTGCACAATGTGATATTGTTGTCGTTAATTTTATACAATTATGTATGTTTAATTTTGAGTATATGTGCAATTAGCGCTTTTGCAATAAAAAAGAAACAGAAACATGAAATGAGGTTTCAAAAGTTCAATGCGAGCATAGCAGAACCGACCCACCGATGTCTGTACTTAATCGATCGCATGATTAACATCAGGCTCAGCAGCTTTGTCAGCATCCGGTGACAGCAATTATTACAACTGTATGCTCTCACTATATCCGCGCCATGACGACCACGACCAACGACTAACCCGCCGCTAATATGCCGACGTCGACGACAAAATTACACTAAAGTTAAATGCAGTAAAACACCGAGCCGACATCATTATGTATACGTCCCGTTCAAGTGCATCTAGCATGCACGCGGTATACGACGGCGACGGTCGTACACAACCGAACTTTTCTGTGCTGCCCGTATCGCCGCTTTAACCCTTTCACTCTCAATACCAACGTCCACAATCAATTATACGTCAAAGCAAAAGTTAGTATGGTTAATGGTAAAATGGTACAGCTGTTCATAGGAAACCAATCTCGGATCTACAGAGCGTCACCTGTCATATTGAATCACACAGTACTATCTGCCACCAGGCACAGTACTCGATTTATCCACCCCAAAAGGATGAGAAGCTAAGATGACCTTGGTGTTGGTTATATACCGAGATGGTCTACCTGTCCGCAGACAGTCATCCATCCAAGTAGTAGTCACTTGATAGCGACACGACCACGAGTGGAACCAGCGACCTTGCAATCGCGAGTCCAACGTCCTAAGCGTTACACTACCCTGCAGTCAACATAGGTTACTGTTACTCCAAACTGTTTTCCACCCTCTTTGTTCTCGAGTTCAGAGCCCGCAAGGGACAGACATACGGACAGACAAACGGGAAAGATCCGTAATGTGGCCTATTATAACGGCCGCATTAACGCATAATACACAGTAAACTGTGTAAAACGTACTTATTTCATGGCCGTGATCGACGGCGTGTTCTGTCTGGACGCACATGTCATATAATGTACAAACGGAAGATGCTATCAGTCGTCACGCTTGAGTCGAGTGAGATTATGGGTATTTATAACACTCTATTAGAGTCCAGACACTATAATGAGAGATAGAAATACTAAGTAAGTCATGAAATAAATAGAGTTGAAAGGGTTAAGCGCGGTTGACGGCGACGTTCGGTGCAGGCGCGAAACAGAAGGCAAGCGGACGTCACGTCACGAGCTAAACGTGCGACTGAATGGTTGGGTTGACGGTCGTCATAAGGTCAACTCGGTGACTGACTATACCTATAAGTGAACTCTGGTTCACAGCACGAGTTCACACTGCGGGACCACACTCGTGCAGCCGTCGTAACGGCAAACGCCAGTTCCGCTCTCCGTTCAACATCAAGTCCACTCTTGAACGTGCCCAATGCAAGCTAATTATGATGCCGTATAACGCGCCATTTATGTCCGTCTGCCTGTCTGTCTGTCCGTCCATACGATCTCCTATAACTCGAAAACAAAAAAGTCGTCGATAAATGTGGTTATTCGAGAAACGTGTCATTATATGGGGGTCTCGTTGACTTCCGACATTTCAACTAAATTTTAATATATAACAGTTACACTTACCTTGGGAAACGCTGTCATCAATTTTGTTTTTTTTTCTAGCAAGAAGGACAAACAGACAAACAGACGAACGTGCAAGACGAGTGGGCCCTAATGCGGCCTATAAGACGGCCACACTATAACACTGATCATGTTCAGCAGTATACGGGCTGCAAAATGTTCACTATTTCTATGGCATAGGCCTATGCATTTCAGTATAAGTCTAACAGTAGTACTTTTTCAGCAATCAGCCTGCGTTAACGCCGCAAACCAACAGTAAACCGACGTTTGCGTAAGTTGGTGAATACGGCCAGCTCGAGCACGGATTCCTATATACTGGAATATAGGCATCCATGGCTTGAGATGCTGTTAACGGGTATGATTAATGTATGTTGACTATTACGTTGTCAGTTTATCACATCGAATTTCGCCGGTATCGAGTCAGAATGGCGCCAGATTCCATCACTCCGAGATACCATTGCTAGAGATGAGAATTAAAAATACCAAATAAACCGAACCGAGCAAACGTTGCACAGCACTAGTTCGACTCGTGTTCGGAGTTCGGACGATATCGGTTTGACTCAGTAAGCAACAGTTCGTTTCATACATAGACAGAAAATATGCCTTTTAGTTACAAAGACCGAACCATAAGTACATGTACATCGTGTATTAAAAGCCTAAATTAAAGAATTATTATAAACGTGACTGTTTACTTTGATTTTAGATCACAGCGCTTGCATTAACATGATACTGACTATTGACTTTATTTTATGGTCTCGACCAAAATACAGTCAAATGAACCGCTGTGCACTGGAACGTGAATTAACTTCACACTGAGTTCTGTTTTGCCCTCCTCTGGCCTCCCGCTGTAATTCCGACAAAGCAATCTAATGAAGAGATTCGATTCCCATCTCTATTCGACAACACGCCTGCATCCCACGCATATATTTTAAGGGCCAACTCAAGCGGCATAAGTCGCCAGCAACGCTGTGAAAATTGTTTCAACATTTAATCGGCTTTTTATCAATGCCGCCAAGGTAACGTCGTGCAGCTGACGTCTGAACGTTCTGACAGCGGCCGTCATCGCCTGTTGCTAACAAGATCTGCTCTCAATCATATTTCAGTCGCGTTTGCGTGCAAAATGCCACTCAAAATAATTATAACCAACACACTGTCGGTACAACGAACTGCTATATATAATACTTGGTGGTTCGTAAAACTTTGGCACAAGCTGCCATACTACAGCAGGCTATAAGTTTTTTGACTGGTTCAAATCGATCGAATGATGTTTGAAAACCTTACACAGTGCGATGAACAGAGGGAAGAACGGAAGACAGTTCACACGTATCTGTACATTTTCATATTTTGCTACATTTTCTTTACTTTTTCTACCATCGACCGTGAGTAAAGATTCTCATAACAAATTAACGTCTTACTTGCTTACAACGCAGCGAGACAAATTGCAGTGTTAACTGTAGTCTATGGTCTTTGGAACGAAGAGACCGTCCATGATCGTATAGTTCTTACCACTAAGATTACAATTATATTCCATGGATATCGCTGGGTACTTACCAATCGTCTGATCTGGACGTTGGCGTCCTTGGACACTCGTGCTACCTCAGCCCGACACTCGCCGTGCAGTCGCCGTATCTCGGCGCTCTTCTGTCTGTCGGTCTCCACGGCTCGTCGTAGAGCTTCGTCAGCCTGTCGCTTGGCGGCTGTCGTCAGCGCGACCTTCTGTAGCAGTCGAGCGCGTTCTGCCGACTCACCACCATTACCATCACTGCACTGGGCACGTAGTAGCTCGGCACGACATCTCTCCAGCTCATCACGCAGTCGCTGAATCTCACGCTCGTGACGTTCACTCGCACGTGATGACTCCGCAGCATAGCGTTCACGTACCTGCAGTGACAACACAACCAGCAGTCCCCACGACTACTACAGACGCTACGTGGAACATTCGCAAAATAACGAAAGTGCAAATAATAATTTTTAAAAATATCGTTATAGCTAAAATGAACAGAGTTGCGAAAATCAACGACTAATCACAAAAAAATCGTTAAAAATTTATAGCGATTCAGTCGTTAAATTTCCAATTAAAACCACGTCACTTAACGGCCCATCCCTCGAGAGAAAACCCGCGTTTCTAACATTTTTATTAGATTCTCAAGAATACTACAGTACTTTTTAGTCCGATTTAAAAATTTTACCGACAAAAAACTGTTTGCATCTAGTCCGTCATGTGCAGCACCTTTAGTTTAGATCTATTGTTCTCGCGTGTACTATTTAGCGTGTCAGTTTGTTTTTATGAGTTGTTGTGTGATATTCATGATATAAAAATAAAAGTTAAAAATTGTCCTGCTTCACCCTCCTCCCCGTCGCTACTTTTTTGCCGGCTGCAACCAAAAACACATAATTTTAGGCCCGCCCAATGAATCAAGCGGTCTATGAATAGAGATTATAGAAAACGCGTAGAGTGGGCACCTCTACCTGTTCAATGACTCGCTGTCGCTCATCGCGCAGTCTCTCAGCAAGCTGTCTCAGAGCGGCGTCCGACTGTTCTCGCGCTCGTTTCGACTCGTCGTTCTTCTCACGCCGTAACTGCTCGACGCAGCGCCGCGCAGACTCAAGCTCAGCATGCAGCTGACCGACGGACTGATGATGCCGCGGGGTCTCAGACTGCTGGGTGCTCGAAGTCGGCACGCTGCCGTCACCCGCCGTCGTACTGCCACTGCACCACCCCGTCTACACAACGATCACATCCACGACCTTCATATACGAGGATGATGTAAAAGACTATAAGTAAAACTGTTGTAAGCTAAGCAAGTAAGATAGATTAAAAGACGCAGAGAGAAAAAAAGTTGGAGCTCTGAATTCTGCGTTTGTACTCCGTGCAAAAAGGCGGGTGACGCACTGACGCGATACTGCGTTGTATGTCTTTTGCTTGTCTACAGGGACGTCAAGAGCCACAGCGGGACCAGAGGGAAATATTTTCGCGAGACCCGTCTGGGGAAAACTTTTGATTTTTTAAATGGCGCATTCTGGTGTACTTTATGTTTTTGTGTGACGGCGGGCCTCCAAACGTCGCGAGGCCAGGAAAAAACTTCTTCCCCTCCGCTCTCGACACACGCTACCACCGACAAGTTAACTATACGATACGATACGATAAGAATTTGCACTTGAAAACTGACGAGCAAGCTGTGAGTTGGATCTAAAACACAAAGTAAAAGAACTGAAATATTTTCATTTGAAATGAAATGAGAGAAATTAAAATAAAACTAGTTATAATGAAAAACTTTTTTTTTACAAAAATCAAGAAACTGCTGACAACAGAAAAAAAACATAAAGAAAAGAAAATAACACTCGGTGTTTAATGCTATTATTAAAGACTTCTACTACTAGTACTGCTGCTATAAAGTAGAAGCTGACGCACCTTGGAACCGTCAGTACAGGTGCTATTCGGCGGCGTCGACGGCTGGCATTGCGAAGAACCAACATCGACCGTACAGATGCCGGATGATGTTGAGTCCTTCGCTGCTGCTGCATCGATCCTCGCCCTCTTCTTTGGCGTTCTGCTCGCCATCACGCATATACAGCTCTGGTCGTCGTACGGAGGATAGGATTATCTTATGTACAGGATTAATACACCGACGACCAGGCAGGTAGTTGTTGCTAACTGATTGCCCCTGCAGTCGCTAGGTGGCAATAATAACGACCTCTAGTGGCTCCCTCACGGTTGACGGGAAGCGCAGGTCGACCGAAGGCGCAATGGCAAACAGCACCGAAAACTCGGCGTCGGCTGACGAAAGGATCTCGCGCGAGTTCGCGAGACAAGGACGCCGACAACGGGTTACACTTCGTTACTCCGTTACCTCCGTTGCTGAAACACACATCGCATGTACGCAACTACAGAGAGACATCAATTGTTGTGAGCTTATTACTTATTACATACTTGCTGTCAGTTTTCTTTCTGACGAATAAAGTTGTATATATTATGCGGCCGTCTCAATAAGCCACATTACGGATCTTGCCCGTCGGTCTGTCTGTCCGTAAGTTAGCAAGTAAGTAAAACGTTGTAAATTTATGTAGCGCATAATGTACTAAAAATCTCTGATGTTCATCTGTCCGTCCGTCCTGTACGGGCTCTTAACTCGTAAATAAAAACGTGTGAAGAAACCGAAATTGGTGTGTACGTTTCCTAGCACAAACAGTGTGTCAATTTTCAGTTCAAAAGATTAAAATGCCAGAAAGACGGCCGCATAATATTTTGGCACTAAACCGACATACGAGTTACGGATATAATGCTAGTTGTTTACACATGAATGTAAATTATAAATCGTTCGTCATAACTCTTGATATGGTCTTGAGTTCTCCTTCTCGATGTTTGTCTTAGTCGTGAGATTTTGATTTTACTAACGCTATACTTGCGGTTAAGAAATGCAAAAGCTTTGTCGGCATTCTATTGTTTCCCGATAGACTTGAACTACTGATTTATAATTCAACTGATTTTCCAAGATGTCGCGATACTTTGGCGGAAGTTTCTTTGATCTTCGCGGCTTGACGATGACGAACCTGCTACGAGATACTCTCTCGCCCGCATTGTTTGTCAGTTTCCCGACACTTCATAGCGCCGGGATCCGGGAAATCCGCCATCACTGCAGTCACACCGTAGTGAAGATTGCAGTATCCGTTCCTCCCTACGAGACTGCCTGCATCACGCCAGCCATCGAGTACAGAGACGCAACTCGACGCCGACCAATGGCAAGAATGTCTAATATCTCCTCGCACTCGCCGTCTGGTCTGGCGCTCTGGTCTGCAGTCGTCACGATAAAGTCGACTGGACGGCACCATCAGCACTATCAGTAGCTATACGTGTGTCAGCAACGGACCAACATCAGCGGTAGATAGCGGCGGAGTACCGGGTACAGTCGTAAAAAGCAACGGACCAGTGAAACTATAGTAGACTAACTTTCAGTAAGTAGGCATTTAAAATCATCTGCGCTCTTACGTGGGGAGTATAGATATTGGGAATTCGTCTGTTTCCTGCAAAAATGTAAGGGCCACCGTCACCTAAGCATTCCCACCACACCACATCCTTAAATGCCAGTAGGCCTAAATACGACAAAAGCAATCTTATGCAGAATCGCTTCCAATCAGCTCATTTAGCACCCGCGTATTTGAAGCTACATGTCCACAGAGTTCCCCACTTATTCCTTAATTTAAAAATTTAAAAAAAAACGACATTCAGCTTCATGTTTTTACGCAACCGGTTCGTTCGTACATAGTTCTCTGGTCTTCAATACCGCGAATTATTGTGGCAGGCACTGTATACTTGACAGAGTTAGACTGGCGAAATACTGCGTTTTAGTGACTTATGTGGACCTAAATGCTTCCAAAGTATAGGCGTTGCTGTACTTGAAGTAGTACTTTTAGGCTCTAGCGACAACTTCTGGACTGGCAAATCCCGAAATGGTTCCAATATAATGGAATCGTTCAGCAAGTTTTCTCGCATCAGTCACCGGTGAATGTGTCTGCTGTAGGCCTACGCGTGGGATTGACTGCAGCATCTACGCAGCTGCAGTCAGCTACCAACTCAGCTGGTAGCTAGAGTGCGCGGAACAGATAACCAGCGCGCAGCACGCCATGCCATGCAGCAGCCGTCCCCCGTCCCCTTCTCGTAAAAAACACATACAGCCTACCGTCAGACAGCGGTAAACAGGCGTGTATATCATCGCCTCGGTCTGAATGGGTGAGCAGTGCACTACATGGGGTAGTCTGAACAGTGAACAGTGAACTCGTGTATAAAAGCTACCACTGGCAGTGAGAGTCGGTCTGCTGCTGACGCTGTCGGTGATGTGAACCCGCGCAGTGATTTAGCGCAGCAGCTATGGACATTAGACAACGCCGCAGTAATAGTCCAAACTCTACTTAATATCCTAGTTTAAATAAACGTTTACAAACGTTTCCCACCTATTTTTAATAAACTTTGGACGGCAATGTAAAATTGATAGTGATTTAAAATATTTATGAACATAAACTGACGTGGTACTAATACACATAATAACTTTTTTAAGCTTATGTAGATTTACAATAGCCTACTTATGAAATAACGCCAAAAAATTCACGAATATGATTATAACTGTATCGGCTACAAATAAAGTCCCAACCTTTTTATTCAAAGTTTCATAGATATTTTATTATTTTTTCACCGGCGAAATGTACAGATATTGTTACCGCTGTTTTGTTCAGGCCCGACTTTAGGGGGTGGCACCTTGGCACTGTGCCAAGAGCCCCGCGCCCCAAAGGGGCCCCGCGCTATGGGGGTGATCGCCGCAACGGACGATGGATCGATGATCAGTCTGAACAATTGTCATCGCCTTAGGGATGAATTATTATCACAACTTAAACTCAATTTAAAAATCAAGATTTTTGGCGGGGGGAACAGCTAAAATCTAGGGTCCAATTTTTTTCGCTCGCTCCGCTCGCGAAATTGAAAGCTTAAAAACACACAAGATACAGGCCTACCTTACAGACAGAGGCCTATCCTGGCGGTTTGTGGTGTAGTGTAGTCACAGATATTAAGGGTATTAGGTAATGTGGCACTAGGGTAGGGACCCGCGGGCAAGTTAGTGCCAAGGGCCCCGCGCTGGCAAAAGACGGCCCTGATTTTGTTGCACGACTTGTCTATATAGGCACGACAAGTCGATGTAGTAGAGTCTGGGGTGGAGTCTAAGCTATAGCGTTTAGAGTTCGTTCTTCTAATGATCTCACAACACCAGCTCTAGAGTTCAGTTCAGTAGACCTACAGCCTATCGTTATCGTGCACAACGAACCAAACACGTAAACTCGAGATCGTCAGAACAGCTAACGACGCCGTCTTTCGTTTGCTGTCTTGTCTGTAGTGCAAATACATACTGCGGTACGTTAGCAACTTAAGTTAACACCACGGGCAAGTTTGGCTTTTCAGGCCTATGGTTCTTCTGTATCTCGTAGAGACAGAGACGCTGGGTGAACTTGTGTCATACGCAGAAAAAAACCACAGGCGTATGATAGGCCCTACACATCCTGTTGTCGCGCTAACCGGGTATATTCAGTTACATGGCTAGAGGTGCTGTTAGGATCATCATTATCAGCATTATGATCAAAATAAAGTATATATAAAGCGGTTTAAAGTATTAACAATTAAACCTAAATACGAAGAACGATAACAAGGACTTTTTGCTATTACGGACAAAGACAACCACTAACATCACTGCTAAATGGTAATCATTACTTCTACAGGGTGGACCAAAAAATGTGGCACTTTACTTTTGTCCATATCTTCGCCAATTATTGACCGATTTTAACAATTCTTTCACTGTTACACTCTGCAGACAATTTGCAATAACGGGATTGCGGGATCATGTCCTCACCACACCGTAAATGCGTCTCTACACTACTTTGTGAAATATCAATAAAATATGCATACATAACGATAATAACAAACGAACATTTTGGTAAAAATGAAAAAAAACATTTCAGACCAACATTGCAGTGAATAATCTGCATTACACTATACTGTGTGGGTCGAACATAGTCTAGTGTCATACAGATCATTCATCGCAATGTTGGTCTGAGGTGTTTTTTCATTTACCCAAATTTTTCTTATTATCATTAGTCTTTGCTTACATTTATATTTCACAAGGTAGTGTAGAAACGCATTTACCGTGTGATAAAATATATAATAATCACATTATTGCAAATTGTCTGCAGTGTGTGCTAGTAAAAAAATTTGAAAAATGGTCAATAATCGGCGAAGATATCGACAAAAGCAAAGTGCCACGTTTTTTATGACCCACGGTGTAGAACCACGTCAGTAAAGTGCCAGTTCATTGAGCTCCTCTGGCAGTCTTTCGTCATTGTTGCTATTCTAGTTTAGATATACCCGCATGTTGGTTGTTTTTTAACAAAGAATAAATTGATGATGAAATGTGTCTGAATTCATACAAATGTCGAAACAAGAAAGTTTTGAGACGCTGCCTCAACCAACCCCCACCAACCCAAAGCGCAAGAAGAATGGAAGAAACCTTATTATTAACTATGCCTGATCCGTTCTTTTTGCTCTAATTTCGGCTGTACGTACAAGTCATAGTGTACAAAAATATGAATTTATTTACGTAAAGCAATGTACCACCCAAATTCCGAGTTAACGAGAATTGTACCGGAGGGATTCTATGTTAGTCCCCCAGTCTATTGCGTGTCAAATCCAAACCCTGAAAAATTTTTATACAATGACACTAAGGCTGCTAATTTGCCTAAAATAATAACTAGACAGGCAGTTAAAAACTCTAAAAAACAGGGTTCAACTTTAAACTTTCAACCCTGCAAGCTATAGGCTACAGCAGCCGCCACTTTTGAAAATTTAAGCCAAATATGCTAATTATATACCTAGGCCTACTGTGTCTCAATTTTGTGCTCGCTATTGCTGTTGATTTCTCTGCAGATGTTACTTCAATCCAGTTGTTCCGTTCTTTTTTGCTACATTTTTTGTCAAATGAAGATGTTCAGTATACCGACCAGGTACGTCAAAATCGTCAGCGGTTGCCGTGGATGGGGCGAAAGAGCAGCTACGGCGTGCAGAAGCGACCTCCAGCACACGGAGGCCTTGCGGCCACCCTCACTTCACCGACCTCCTACCAGTTCTACGTCCGGTCGAACACGTCTGACAGGACGGCGCGCCGCTGCAGCCGAGCGACCTAAGGCTGCAGGCCGCGAGCCGGTGTCTCATTATAGGATCGCCCTTCGGAAAAGTTTCCCCCGGCCGACAATTTACCGGCAAAAATCCGCCCCGCCCGGCGGCCGTGCAGGCGGGAAAAATTTTTTCCGGTAAATTGTCGGCCGGGGGAAACTTTTCTGGGGGGAGAGGGCGATCCTATAATGGGGAAACTTTTAATGGGGCCTGCGATGTTTTAATAAAAGGAGACATATCAAATCCGTGATTATCTCTCCCGGGCGGATTTTTCATGGGGAGACATTTTAATGTGACACCGGCATCAGAACCCTGCTGATCCTCCTGCTGCTGTTGCTGCTGCTGAGTAGGCCTGCGCTGCGGTGTTGACGTCACTTTCAGAAGCATGACTCGAGCGCGTGAGTATCCACCAGCGATCTCACCTAAGTCGAGTCCATTTAGTCAGAGTCCTCAAGTCCAGTGAGTTAGACGAAACAAAACGTTCGTAAAATTTCGGATTGATTGAGAATCTGAGGCTCTCGAGTAGGCAGTCATACGAGGTGAGAAACAACAACACGATAGAGTGCTAAAAAGCACCAACAGACTAGTGACTGACGGAAATAAATCACCGCATAAAATCTTACTGGAAGTAGGCCTAGGACATACAACTTGACCTGACTCGGGCTTTGTACTAATTGTCTCAGACCTGACTCCGAATCTAGCGAGCATAGCAAAGAAATCTCCTAAATGTGGGCCTAGCATAATTTAATCCCTTTTTGAAAATTGGGCATTGGGCGCCACTGCCCTTACTCTTCCAAAAATGTGTATTTACAGTGTGTTCGATAAAGCTTGAGACAATTACTTTTTTTCTCAATGTGGATGCCAAAAAAATCTGATGAATTTAGCCTTATATTATTTCGGCCAAGCTGGTCGGGCCCACAAACTAGCAGGCCTGATCAACGTCTGGACAACCGCCGCATGTGACGTTGGCACAGAATACTGGTTCGAATACATGTTCGAAGTGTTTTGCTGCCCTTCGACAACTACGAAGCATACGACGATCTGTGTGTGTCAAACGACGTGATGCAGTCGCCTATCGTGGCGCTGGTGTTTTCCAGGCTTGACTACGGCTCCGCAACTCTTGCCGGCCTTCCAAAGCAACTAATGGAGAGGCTTCAGTCTGTGCAGAACGCCGCTGCACGGCTGATCTTCAATGCTTGTCGTCAGGACCACATTCAGCCGTTACTGCGCATATTGCACTGGCTTCGGATGCCAGAACGCGTTGCGTTCCGGCTGGCAGTGCTAGTTAGTGTATCGCTGCCTCCATGGCTCTGCACCCGGCTACCTGGCTTCAGATCGTCAGCGCGTGTCACACCTCAATGCACGTCGACGACTGCGCTCTTCGACTACATCAGCGCTGGTCGCTCCACGCACGGTGCGTTCTACCATTGGCGACCGCACCTTTCCAGCGACTGCTGCATCGGTCTGGAACAGTTTGCCGGAGTCAGTCCGGTCATCGCCGTCGTTGCAAGTTTTCCGCTGCAGACTGAAAACCGAACTTTTTTCCCGGTCTTACGGACATGACTAAGAACGTCTCATTGCGCTGACTACTATTACGTGACTACACTGTTTAAGCTTATTGTTACGTGTCCTTGTAGTCTTAGGACTTAACACCACGCTAAAGTTTATTCGTCCTTCATCATCATCATCATCATCACCGGTACGCCGACATCTCCTCTTGTTTCTGGTTATTTCTGTATTAAATCATAATCTGTGCTGTACTGTGTGTTTGTAGGCCTAGGATAATACGGTGTGACGACGACGTTCATTGGCTGATGGTACGTGTGACGTCACGATGACGTCATCGTCGTCACGTGACGGCAGTCGGCTTGTGTACAACGCTCGTATCTGGCAGTCTGCTGGAGACGACATGACATGGATGACGTTCAACACAGAGACCGGCTGTATCACTGCGGTTGGTCGCCACGACCCGCCACTAGACGAGTTCCCGCCAAATCTGCGGCATGACGTCTGTGGTGGACGTATCATCCCCGGCCTACACGACTCGCATCTGCACGTCACCGGTCTGTGTGCGGCTTGTTACATATTACAGGGTGGGCCAAAAATGGCACCATTTTTGTACATCTTGTAATTTTACCAAGTATAGCCAATTTTCGAATTTTTTTCACTGTTAGAATTAGCAGACAATTTACAATAAAACTGTTACTACAAATCCCACCACACCTCAAGTATGTTGCTACACTACCTTGTAAAATGTCAGTGTCTTAAAAGTAACAAGTAAAAACAGAACGACTTCTGCAACAATATATTTTAAGAAATCAACAACAGAAACAATGTGTTTGTTGTCTCAGTAATTGTATAAAAAGTCACGTCTCACAGTTTTACATCAAATGTTTAATGTGTCCGCTTTGCTGCTGGACGACACATCCAAGACTGCAACGCCACTGTCCAGTGGCGCGATTAACCAAACGCTGAGGCAGTTTGCCCCACTCAGCGACAATCGCCTACTTTAGCTGGTTGACTGTCGTAAATCGTCAACATTGATAGGCCATCTGTTGAAGAACATCCAAAACAGCATAATTGACCAGATTTAAGTCCGGGCTGTTTGGGGGCCACATGCCAGGCTCGATCAACGTTGATCAGTGGCGTCGCCGTCTTGAGTGCGTGGTCTGACATTTCACAAGGTAGTGTGGTGACACGCTTGAGGTGTGGTGAGAACTGTAGTGATAGTTTTATTACAAACTGATTCCTGATTTTGACATTGAAAAAATTTTGAAAATCGGTTAATATTTGGCGAAATTATAAGGTTACAAAAATGGTGTCATTTTTTGGCCCAGCCTGTATATACTGTAGTTTTATTGTTATTACACGGGTACTATATAATGTGGTCAAATGAATAAAAATAAAGAAAAGGAAAAGTAGGACACTCTCTGCGACTGGGGAAGTAACCGCGTTCTTGGCGGAAAGTAATGGAGGCCTACCGTTGAGTTTATGACTACCGGCTGACTGCATAACTAGAAACCGCGATCAGCTTCGGACCCTCTGCTCCAACCGAGTATGTGACTATCTACTTGCTTTTATAATCGCTTTAACCAAGGTAGTATAGAGAGTAGACAGTTTATGGCGTCACTTATGCTAGCCAAGTGAATGACTCTGCATGTCGTTTGTATAGATCTCGGTCGTTATCTGCACTCTGTGGACCTCAGAGGCTGCAAAACGATCGCGCAACTTCAACAGCGAGTTCGAGACTTTGCCACAGAGCGTCCAGGGTCAGGGTGGATCGTCGGCTCAGGCTGGGATCAGCAGCTATTGGGTCGTTATCCTACGCGTCACGATATCGACGCCGCCGTCAGCGACAGACCAGTTCACCTCAGCCGTGTCTGCTGTCATGCTTCCGTCGAGAACAGTCTCGCTATCAAACTCGCTGGTTCGATTTTAATCATTACTGCCTGCACCGTATTACTGTCATTATTGTTACTCGTTTATCTTTATTACTGTATTATTTCTTCATTCGGACTGAGAGCTTTTAGCTCGCGACGCTGCAGGCTATAAGCGACCCTTATTCTCAAACAGCGTGTCTGTGCATTGCTGTCGTGCATGCATCTCTGCGTCTGTCTGCTGTCTCTTTGCTGTTTGTAGCACGGCTTGGGCCATAATTACAGGGTGGCCCAAAAAACGGGGCCACTCTGTTATATAGCTTCTAACTTCAGAAATACTGCTTAGATCTACACGATTTTTGCAGAAATCAAGGTCGTTTCATTCTCAACACGAAAACAAAAGTTATTGAAATTAATTATGTGCAACAGTGGCGCCACCTGGCGAATACGAGTCATATTGCTTCAAATAGCGATCGGTAATAGTTCATGACGCTTAATAACAGAACAGTATGCACATAAAATTACAACCACATTATAACACTTAGTCTGATTTAGT
>Ga0209367_1000036_pt1 | contig 72548 bp, 44 predicted proteins | sample WorMetLIZISLAND2_FD_187412 | JGI IMG/M metagenome (GOLD analysis project Ga0209367, IMG submission 187412) | Marine gutless worms symbiont microbial communities from Max Planck institute for Marine Microbiology, Germany - Olavius geniculatus... ...
CTGTTTGTGTTACATGCACAGATCGAAAAGTTTTGCAATTATAATTCGGCCTCATCCTAATTTGGCCTATCACATTCACGGTCCGTCAAAATCCACCCCTGCGATTTGGTCCGTCAAAATGCAGGTCCATCAAAATCCACCCCTACGATATGGTCCGTCAAAATCCAGGTCCGTCAAAATCCACCCTCGCGATTTGGTCCGCCAAAATCCAGTCCTTCGAATTCCGGGCTTTGAAGTTTTTTGGTCCTTCAAAATCCAGTCCTGCAAATTCAGTCACCCCCTGCAGATTTCCGACGGAGTTCTGACAGACAGTTGCCAGAACATTCTCGGTGCTCAAAAGTTAAATTTTGCCTTACATTTTTCCAAAAAATTCATGGTTAGGGGGGGGAAGTTGGCCTTTGCCACGACGCCACTGTCTGCTACTATTGGTCTAGTGGCGAAAGACAGAACAGGATGAGTGACGTGCTAACCGTTCACCGGTGTCCGGGTTCACAAACTCGCCTGACGCCAAGTCGACCAGTCCGGCCTGGATCGCTGCCGGCAGAGACAGCTCGTCACCGGTCCGAGGATCACGGATCCCCGTCTGACTGGTGTCCAAGCCGTGTCCCTCGCCCAGAGCCTTCAGCACCGCCATGTTGGTTGACATCCGTTCCACGTCCCCGCCGGGATCACCGATCAGCCCGGCGGAGATAGCATCGGCCAGGCTCAACGTTTCGCCGGTCTGAGCGTTGACCAAAACGCCCGTGGCGGGGTCGAAACAACAGTTCTGCATGTCGTTGTCGACCCTGCTGTCGTTGTCGTCGTCAGTGAAGCTGCGCTGCATCAACGCCGCTAGCGTGGTGAACTGTCCACCACCCGGCAAAGTCGTGTCGACCACGAACACTGCCGCGGGCTCCACGAGTCCACGATCAATCGCCTCCTGCACCGGCCAGCCAGCACGTCAGTCACGATAACTATAACGATGACGAAAATTGCCAACAACGAAAAAGTAGCGAATTTATTAGTGATAGATAAAGTAATAACGATAGGCCCTAAATGATGAACGAAGAACAAAACCAATTCACAACAAAAGCAGACTACCCCATGTCAAAGCATGCACTTCCCCGCATCTTCCTCTAGGCTAGGCCCTGCTTGCAGGAGCTACTATCAGCAAGTTCCTATCTCGCAATAGTAAAGCATCTAAAAATCCGGTCCTGTGACCTTAATTTTTGATTTATGACCTATAAATTTAATAAGGTTCTTGCAATTGTCAAGGTACAGGTTTACGCAGAATTTCATCAAGCTAAGTGCAGGGCTTTATGAGTTATCTTGCTAACAAAGAAACAAACAAGCAGAAAGTCTTTGCGACGATGTTGAAAACAATACTTAGTCGCTACTGCGCACAGTAAAAATTAATCATAACGAAAATGGCCCAGTACCTGCAGCGGCATGCTCTGGCCTGAGTCAGGGTCGACGTATTCACCAGTGCTTAGATCAATGTTGGAATTGTTCAGTGAATTCTGGTCAATGGCGGTCAGTAGAAGTCTGGCCGCCTCGACCGAGATGAGGTCCGCATCAACCGCTTCACATAGTGACAGCTTCTCACCTGCAGTGAACGCGTATAGCCCAAATTCCATTATGCCGACTTTCACCAAAACTTCCCCAATCATTATAAACTTGACTGATTACTTTGCTAATTGATACAGTGCGGGCTAATTTTCGAATTTTCACTATTGCTGGAGAACCCCTGCCCCTATTTGTTTGTGCATTAAAAAGTCTTGGTCATTCTGTAGCTCACGTAGCATTTAAACAAGACGGAAAGAAGCAAATATGGTGAAGGGCTAAAATACGTTCTTTGGAAAAATTTACGTACTGCATAAGTACGTAAATTTTTCCAAAGAACGTATTTTACTTTTGTTGATTAACCAATAAATTAAAATTAAAATTAAGTGACACAGTAATTATATAGTTACCTAGTTAATTACTTTTTTAGCTATTAATAATTCTATTTAACTTGTTATATTAGCGACAGCTAATTCTAGTCATGGTTCTAATTCAGCACCAGTTAATTTTAAGTGGTTTCAAGTTAAATGACTGACAACAAAGGTCACTTAGTGTCTTGCACTTCCTGTGTCGCATTTTTGGCATGACAGAACAACTTGCAATACTCATAGAAGACATGACTGTATGTTTTCTAAAAAAAGTTATTATACCTCATCACTTGAATCGTTGTAATATGATGTCTAATTCTAATGGAGACAAAGGTGCTAATTTTAACTGCAATTCTAATCGTAACTTCTTCCGAGTTGCTAATTCTAATCAATTATTCTGTTAAAATTTTGCAATATTGCCCATCACTACTGACCTGACTGGGGGTTGATGACGTACTTCCCCGTCGACATGTCCAATACTCCGGACAGCACAGCGTCTGATAGAGAAATCCCGTCGCCTGTTCTTCGGTCCGTGACGCCCTTGACGCCTGCCGTGTCGATGTGTCTTCCCAACGCCTTGAGCACGGACGCCCGAGTTGCCCTCTCGTCGGCATTGATACCTGGGCAGACGAGGCCCTCGAACACGGCGTCGGAAAGACTCATCTGACCCTGACCTCCACCGGCAGAACTGTCCGTTATGAAAGTCCCTGACTCCGGATCGTACGCACCACTCTCGATGGCCGTGCCTACAGCATTGGGTAAATCACTTTCTAGATGTGTGAATTTGTTGCAGTTGCATGCTATTCATTTAATAAAGCAATTTTTACAGTCACATGTCACGACGAGGTAAACGTAGCATGTTACTCTTATACACGAACTGTTAAAAAGTAACTAAATTACTTTGCTGTTACTTTCGCTAAGAGACTGCTATTAGTTATCCTTTCAACTGTTTTGCCAGCTAGTCTCAGCATATCTGATTGCATCATTTCACTCTAATAGCAATAGAAAGCATGTGTTTAGAACAGCAGTCGAAAATGCAAGCTTTCGTTCATACACAAAATCATATTTTACACAATATCACAAACTGGACGTTAAAAGCATGATCCAGACAAACTAAACAGCAGATAAAATGTACCAAGTAAAAACTGTACTTTTACTTTTTTAACAGTATTTAATTACTTCACTTTGTTACATTTTAGAAAATGTAATACACTACTTAACTTTGTTACTAGAAAATAAGTAATTTGTTAGCGGATAACAGAAATACATGTAACACTGCGTACCTAGTGAGACAATCGTACGCGTGGTCGGGTCGGTGTAGAAGACTTTGTACGGATCAAGCTTTCCCGCCGCCACGGCATCCGCCACCGACATTGTCTTGCCCGTTTCCGGATCACGATATTGACCCGAGTCCGCATCAAGGACGCCGCTTTCCACCATCCTCTCCAGAGACATTCCATCCAGTCCGGCGAGCACATCACGCAACACTCTGGTATCAACTAGACCCAGGGCGGCAGCCTTGTCCAGCGGCATGGGCGGACCCCCGGCCTCTGCTGGTGGAACGATGCCCAGGGGGTCAAGGACCAGTAAGCCGGAGTGCAGAGCCTCGTCAATGCTCAGAGTTCTTCCAGTGGTCGGGTCGACAACTGCGTCACAGTGAGCGTCAATCGCGCCACTCCGCAACAGCTGGTTGTAGGCCGCGTAGTTCACATCAACCGGCAAAGGCTGTCCACCCAGCCTCGACGATTCTTCGACCAATTCCTCCAAGTTCGTGGTGGCGTCACCGCCGAGTGTGCTCCGTTCTATAACATCTTTACTATCAGCGGTCTCGTCTCCCGCCACCGGCAACCGGACCGAGAGGTAGCCGTGTCTGATCGCCTCCGACAGCGGATACTGCTTACCAGACGCGGAGTTGACGTAAACTCCGGAATTCAGATCGACCAAACCTTTTGTCACAGCTTCTTCCAGCGACAGCTGACGCCCCAGTGCCGGGTCGAAAACTCCGCTTACCACCAGAAGATCATCATCGTGACGTTTGTCCCCAGTCTGAGGCCCACGGCTGTCGGTTGCGTCTAAGCCCAGTGGCTGCGGCTTGGTCGTGACGGGTTGTTCGAGTATTTTCTTATCGATGACTTCAACTTCCAGGAAGCCACGGTCAATGGCAGCCGGGATTGAGATGGAGTCTCCAGACCGCGGGTCAGTCACGTATCTACCGGCATCCTGCAATGTGCATTCATTGACAATAGTTGTACGTTTAGTTCAGCAAAAATACGCACAATAATAGCAAAGTAGTTTATTTCAAAAACGCAAACACTTTAAAAGCACATGCACATTAAAGATGTGCATGAAAATAACATGGGAATGGGAGTAGCAATATGGCTAATAATGATGGAAAAAAGCAGTGGACATGAGACTGTCGCTTTGTACAGTGCAAACTCGCTTGTCAGCTTTTCTCTTACTGTCAGTGTTTTATCGCTTTCAATTTTTTCCTAAGGTTTATTAGCTTGTTCGAATAGAGCATTATACCTGGTTGATAACTCCACGGCGCAGTGCCTCTGCGACGCTCATCTTCTCCGCGCTGGTGGGATCACGTATACTCAGCACCGAGTAGGTGACCGCCTCGCGTTTAGTCGTCGTACGAATGATGCCGCTCTTTATCAGTTCACCCATCTCCACGATCCGTTCCGTCTTCTCGACGACTATCAGTCCTTTGTTCATCGCCTCCGCGATCGGCATTCCTTCGCCCGTCAGAGGATTGCGGTACAGACCCTGGTGCTGACTTATGATGCGATCTGCCACCGCTTGGTATATACTGATCTACAACAGTAAGTAAGTAAGCAAGTAAAGAAGTAAGTAACAGGCAAATCGCTATAACATATCAACGCCAAAACAGCTCCTAATGCGTACTCTGAAAAAAAATGTCTTAAGTGATCGTAAACAATGCAGATGTGCGCTGTCCATTTGCAAGGTTCAAAATGTCGCAGATGCCAAACCGCCACGCATCAGATGCATTTTTCAAGCTATTATGCATAAACTCGATTTAGACCCCCAGACTTTGCTGAACTCCACACTGTCCACAGCCGGCATTCTCCCAAAATATGCCAGAATTTTTTCCTGCCCCTCGACGCCTTCATCATATCGATTTCAACGCTTGTGCAATGGCACTGAATATTCGACGCTTCTGGCATTTCGATTTTTTAGGAATTAAAAAAATAAATCGTGTGCAATGTGCATACCTCTTTATGAGAAACCCATCGCCGAGCTACGAAGCGTCAAGTTAGTTCCACTTAGCCTTGAACAAAGCTTGACAGTCCGGTTTCACTCGTAGCCTACCTCTTGTCCGGTCCTGGGATCGACGACGCCTCGAATGACGAACGTCTGCGTCTCCCTGATGGTCTGCTGCGTCATCTCACCGTCCTCCTCGACACACCGCGTCACCGTCTCGTGCATGATCTCTTCAATCTCACCCTCCAGCCGAGACACGTACCGGTCCAGCTGGATCGGACCCACCTCCGAGATGATCACGTGCTCGAACTCTGACTGACAGCCAGCGATTGCTGTCGTCGTCTCCTGCGCTGGCCACCTGCGTACGTACGCATGCGCAAATGTCAACGAAATCACGCATGCGCAGCCAAGCTTCCTGCCTTCGAACCGACTCTAGACTAATTTTGCGTATGGGATAGAGTCGACCACATAATCATTTGTGCTGGTTTTTAGAAATTGGCAGAGGGGTTTCGAAGTTAAGGACGTCCGCCCCCTTAAAGGGCATTTATTTGACGATAATTGCTTTGACTTGCTGACATATCAAAATCACAACTTAAAACAACGATTTCAAATCAAATATTTGATTTTAAATCTCAGAGAGCACTGGTAAGCCGGCCTAGGCAGTAAACTTATTGAAAAATGTTTGAGTAGAATTGCGGCATGCTACTGTTGTTATTGTTCACTTCATCTCAAAACTACTTTTATTTTACTTTTTACTCATTTGTCTACATACCTTTCAATGTAAGCTCTACTGACATATTTAATTTCCGAAAGATCTCCAGCATTGACAATGTGCTCTTTCAGCTGTGTTGATGCTACCAAACCGTCTCGGTAAGAACCGAGGTACAACTCGAACTCCTGTGTTCAACCACAACCAATCAGTCAACTGTACAATCGTCCGTGAACTTTTTAAAAGCGACTTAAGTAAAAGAAAACTACTGCTAAGTCCACTAGAAGGAGTCCAGTTAAACAAATAGTCAGCAATTATCGGATAACGACTCGGCAGACGTCACGTCGTCCAGCAGGTGGTTCCAGGACCGTGGGCCGACAATCCGGATAGCCCGATGGACAAAATGCCCGACGACAGATATCAGTAAACAAAACACGTGACACGCATTCAAGTTACTAAACATAATCCGATCTATTCTAAAACAATTTGTTATAGCGCCATCTATTGTTATGGGCGTGAATCAGAAGCGCTGTGGCAGCAACGAAATGTCCTAGGTGCAACAAAGATTAAATAAAAGTTAAAATATCTCTAGCACTATGTTTGCAGTGGTCTAACGGGTTGATAACTTCACGGGTGCATTCATGCTGAAGCGTGATCAGACGAAAGACAGTGTAGACTACACGGCCAAGTGGCTGACCGTAGCTGACCCTGGATTGTGCGTTAAGACATGATCTCGAGTGAAGGTTTATTTAACGCTAACGTATCCGACTTCAAAGTTCAGACAGCGGTTTAGCGTGTAGACGTCGTACTAAACTTTCAGACATAATCGTTTGATTTGTCGAAATTATCTCAACGCTTCAACTAAATAATTATTTGCATGCAGATAAACGCCCATTCTGAAAACGAGAAAACTGACGAATGTTTATCAATACCTCAATGATTTTCAGCAGTTTAGCGTTGCTTTGCCATTGCTGTGCTAGCGCAGTTGCCGCAGTGCTGCTGCGCTTATCTAACAACACAATAATAATGCTTCATCAAACAATAATCTCTCACTTACATTGCAATGTTACATCAAGTCAGCCACTAATACTGCAGTGACGTACCAGAATCCACAAAAATATTATCGCTAAACAAAATCTAATCACCTCTTAACCCCCACAAACAAAAGCACAGCTGTCTCAAAGGTTAGCCAACTGGACTCTTGGCGCACACTGGCAGCCAGCGTCCATAACTGTCTTTTTATGATCTGTCGAACATTTTGTTGTTTGCGCCCAAAATGTAAGCGTCGTTGCCGAAATACTTACGTTACGTGCAACATAACGTAAACTTCCAGTAACTCCCCGAAATACTTGCATCGCAAACTGCGGCCAAACCACTGCAGATAGTGACATGGTCAGTACTGACAGCGTATAAAAACTTACCAACGCCCTATCCAACGGTACCATCGCCGACCCCCTGCGACGTACCGTTTAGCCACAGTACAAACGACAAAGCGTAGCAATGTTTTGTGTAACCTGTGTGTGACATTAATCTCCATAAGCAATCGTTTTAGATAGGTGCCTTTTTCACTTTATATAACTGCCCCCACCCCCAAAAAATTATTGTTTTTTTAAATAATTTTTTCTTGGTTATTTGTTCATACTGCTTTGGTTGCTTTTGCCCATCTGCGTCCGTCACATTTATTATAAAATACTGTTCATTAATATAATACTAATCGTTCTAAGTACCACTGGAGATAGCCCAGCTTATAGGAGCACCATACATCAGCGTTACAGCGGACAGACAGACAGACAACATACGCTAGCTATACCCGCGCCATTGTTATTGCAAAATGGCGCATGAAAACACACCGTTGGCTGGGGCCGTTGTCGCTAGTGACTGGACGGTGTCTTTGCAAGACAGAACAGACTTTTGAAAGCTCAGAGATTCCGTGACGACTGACACTGCATCGGGCTCCAGCACTTGCAGCATGTCAGTTAGACACTTCAGCACCACGTCTCGATCAGCCGCCTTCAAACTGGACACCTAAACAACACCACGATGAAAATAATAGCTTATATGCACATTATATGCAGTCAAATGGTTCCGTGGCATATACAATACATTGTATATTTATAGCAGCTTCCATTTGGTATTAGCTACTCGCTGTGCACGAGATTTATGCTGCGTTTATCCTAAAGTACAGACCAATGTTCAAACCTAGTAAAGTTCCGCACCTCTTCTTTACCCCCAGGTGTTTCTTTTTCCTCGCCTCCCTTATTTTAGGGTTATTCATACGGTACAACGTTACTTTTCGCGCTAAATTTGCTTTAGTGACAGGTAAGCAAATGCACAGCCGCGTCCTTTCAACAAAATTCTATTTAAGCCTACAACAACATTTTATACAAAATTTTCTAAGATTTTCAAGATTTTTCTATGTTAAAGTTATTTCTGTGTCGGTAACTTAGTTATGCATCCAATTTTCGTAATTCTTCTAACTTTCTTTGACGATTTTTTTCGTAAATTGCATTTTTGCAAGCTCGACTTGCAACTTTTTTTGGCAAATTAAGTCCCAGAAGTAAAGCAGCAAGTGCTTGAAATTGACTCACGTGCTGAAGTTGATCAGAGTGCAGATGATCGCTCAGGCATCTTCTAGCGTCGTTCTTAGCAGAATGCAACAGCGACTGCCACGTCGACAGCAACTGATGGCGTAATCTAACCATCGCCAAAACAACAAAACAACTTCATGTGAAAATGGGTTATGCGTTGATGAGTGGTGTTAACCGTATTATTCAGTATTAGCACAGAAAATTGCCGCCCACTGCATTTTGCGCCAGGCAGACTGACCTGGTAGATCAGGTGAAGTGATAAATAGTATTAACCTAATTAATGAAGTAGGTGTAGAAAATGTGCATTTTTTGTTCCCGTTCCTGGAAATTTGCGGCTATATCCGCAATAGAGCATTTTATGCATTGAATTTACTTCGGCAGAACGCAGTTTTGTTATATTATTGTACGTCCATGAACAGTGATCAGCAATAGTTTTCCCCAACGTTCATTACATCCAGCGGCATCGTAAGTGAAAAGAAATTGGGAGAGAAGTATAGGAAGAGGATAAAAAATTGAAATTTTCCGACAGACAACTGCAAATTTCTGAGTCCAACAGAAGAGATTTTGAGCGCTAAAAGTTGCAATTTTACCCAGAAAATCTCCCAAAACAGAGAATTGTCAGTCCCAAATGTTGAACGTTTGGAAGAAAATCATCCTACAAAATTTTGGTTTGGTAGACTAAAATTTAAAGCGTTAATTGCCCCCGTCCCTTTGCCACGACGCCACTGATTGCATTTATACGTGCATATACAAGGCGTAACACATTGTGTAGGCTGGTTGTTACCTGGCGGCATGGAGTATGGCGTCGCGGTCTGGCGGCGGAACGAGAAGAATCAAAGACGGAAGAACTAACTCGGACGCCAGCGACGACGACTTAGAACCAGCAGCAGTAACAACCTGTAGACATGCAGAAATGCACATCACACCAGTTATCATTACATACAGACGATGACGGCGTCTATAGCTCTTCACAGAAACCCATCACAGAGCTTGTTGTTGTTATTGTCGTTGTTGCCATGACGAGCCCGTCAGGTGGTGTCCATGCTCCGAAGAAATGAGGAATTCCACCAGGTTATCACTGTCCTGAAACACATCTATGATGTCGACGAGTCACCGAAGTATCGTTGGCGTTGTGCTGCCAATTTTAAGCAGAAAAGAAGTGAATGTTTAGCTGTCCCCCCATTTACACAGTGAGGACGTAATCTGTCCAAGTTCCAACGAAAGCTTGGGACGAAGCTGTGGATGTTAGTCGGTTGAGCTTCGTTTGATAGATTGTTTTCTACAACTGCCGTAAACACTCGAAAGTAAACAGCGTCACCTGCAAATGACTGTCGACAAGAATTAGAGAGCTACGTACAGCAAATGGTTTGTTATTGCTCATGTAGACCAGCAACGTGTAACGTCAATACGCACCTTCCAGCGTAGACAGTCGGAGTTGTCAATCAATGTGAACGAGTCATTCTCCGACACACGAGTCTATACACGTAATAACACATCGACCATTAAAACACATGTACATTGTGGCCTTTACATAATGACGTTTAGGACGAGTTTAACATTCGAGACCAAGAAGTACTCAAAAACAAAACCAAGAACATCCAGAAATTATTCCAACAGGAGGCAAAGCGAGTTAATTCAGACCAGTGACTGTAAAACTGTAAATGCAGCTTTCATGACCATGAAAATATTCAATGTTCAACACGTAAATGCGTGTCATCCGAAAGATCAAATACTGTGTTCAAACTCCAAACTGCAGTCTGCAATGTACCATTCACAAATTACGCAGTCATACCGTAAAAAGTATTTCCAAATGTTTTACGAAATGGCTTAGGCTTACACTTGTATAAAACTAGCCTGTTGTGAGAGAGGGTAGTCGACAAGAGCAGTGACCCGCTGTGGTGGCATTTGAGCCGACGAAGTCTTAAGCACAGTGGTTGGTAATTTGCGCTGATGAACTGGAACAATGCTGCAACTTCGCCGATGTAACGACGATATCTTTGACTCGTGTTCCAACAGAAGTTGCAACGTGTCCTGTAACAACAAACGCGGTGATGTAAAAAGACGTTTTTTTCAAGACCAAGACTTTATTTTTCAGCCATCATACTTAACGGTCGCATTTATAATATATGGTTTTGTTTGTTTATCTCTCTGCTTCTCTCCTGTCTGTTGTTTGTAATGGATGCATTGTGGCTAAGCGGCACGTCTTACCGGAAAACTGTCTAAAGCAGCAAATATGGTTGCTTTTACCACTTAACCAACGAAATTGTTTCATTGCAGCTGTAAACCTATAAGTCTCGGTTCTCATACTCTGATACTAAATCTGCTGTCAACCCATCCCTCAGTGTTTTCTATTTTCAACCAGAAACTCACTTCTTCTTCAAGTCGTTTCCTCCTTAGTTAGTTTCTCTCCCTTCTCCCTTTCTTTATCATGGACGGATTTCACGGATCACCGATCACCTCGCGTCTTAGAAGTCTTTGGCGATGTTAACTTCGGTAAAGTGTGGCAGATTGAGCCAACGCAGCTGGCTGTTAGATGCAACGTAAATGTTTACTTACTTACCTGTCTTACAGCGCAAATGCGAACAACGTTACCCTGATGTGACTAGTGAGTTGTGGTACTAAGTCGAGGCCAGTGGTAGAGTTTTGATAACTGATCCTTGCTGCTGCTGCTGCTGCTGCTGATGAGGATGATGATGATGATGCACTTGCATAGCTTGCTGCTCGAAGTGAGAGCACACGTAGACCTTCATTGCAGTGCTGCAACTCTTCATAGAACTACACACGACAATCACATACATCACTCAGTAAGCAGGCAAAAGTAAATACGCAAAGTAAGTAAAATGTAAATTTTCATAGCGCATAGCGTTAAAGAACCCTCCAATGAGTTAAGGGTCGGTTTCTTCAAGATTCCTAAACAGTCGATCATTAAATTATTATGATGTACGTCACAAGTGTCTGTGCCCAATGATTCGTCAGTTTGGGGATACGCAGACAACTGTGTATACATGCACAAACTATACGCAGTGTGTGGGGGGTCCGAAAAAAATCAACGCCATCGACTACAGCGTACATGTATATAGATGCGTAATTGTAATTGCGCACTACGGACGTAGTACGCGCGTAGCTACGGTAGTGGTTAGGTTACCGTACCTGGTGATATTGGGCGGCGTTATGAAGGTGAATGGAGAGACATCTAGCGGCCGACTGCAGCCAATCCCAGGCGTCACTGACCGTGTAAACACACGACTAACAAACACACAACCATCACATCAACATGAAGTCATCAGCGCACATATCATGTGGTAACAAAGACCACGGTAATTTGACAAAAAACGGAATCGCTGTAGCAAATTCACCCAACTCCCCGTTTGTATTTGCCCGACGACAGCAGCAATTTACAATTAGCCTACATGTTTTGGCTTGGGGTCGATCCATTAACCTCCTTTAAAAGGCTTTTATCTTCTCTTTTCTTGGGTGTCAAAGACCCCCGTCTATTAGATGTATACGCTTCTACGTCTATTAAACCTACATTTCGAGACTTAGTCCATGTACCGCGTAAGGCTGGACTGGTGTGCCTTATTACACTTTCTGATCAGCACGACTGAAATTGAAGGCGACAATTAAGACATCAGTCAATCATAACACACAGCGTTAGCTAGCGTTTTCAATTTGTAGCGCTACGTACGTACACCAACGTGACTGTCGTGGACTGGTCTCGAAATGTCGGCTTCTATTCTTTAGCGAAGTCTAAAGAAAGCTAGCGCGATGCACAGCACCTAAATTTTGGGCTGCGCCCGCGTAAAAGTACGAAACAGACGCAATCAATGCAAGAATAGTATACGCAACATAACGTAGTCACGGCCAAAACGCAGAGGCAGAAACGGTCGTTGCGTCAGCTAGGCCTGCGTCAGTTGCGTTAAGGCGCGTACAGAGGGACGTACTCGAACTGAACTGAACGGAAGTGACACGGTTTAGTTTTTGACGAACTGACCAATGAACAAGCAGTAATGAATTACATACTACGCTCACGTACGCGTCAGCCGATGACCAGTGGGCTCGCTCTGCTTGCCCATTGGTCAGTTCTTCAAAAACTAAACCGTTTCAGTTCAGTTCAGTTACGTCGCTCTGTACGCACCTTTACATCCGTTACGAGCGAGCGTCAAGCGTAGGCGGTACGAAACACGTTCCGTGACAGCTCAGAAAGGCAGGACTGCCAGGAAACCCAGAATCCCAGACACTGCCTCTGTATAATGGGTCTATAGGTACATCGGCGGCGGCACAGCATAGTACAGCAGGCGGACGACGCCTTCGTCGATTGTCGCTGGCACAATACATTGTAGCAAAGTGCTGGCAGCTATTGCCTTATTGTCAACTGATGGGATTATCAATGAACGTTTGAATTCAAACGCAAATCCAGCGTAGCGGGCCGACAGCAGCGCGCCAAAGCAAAGACTTCGGCTACGTTCACTCAGATTTGCTGAAAATTTGTTGTATAGGGAGGGCGATACGCACATAAGCGTACGTGGGAGTCCGGGAATAGCGATCTCCCCAGCCATGGCCCAAGTGACCCATATGATTTTTTACAAATCCGTCGAGAAAATATCTTGTAATCCCATTGCCGACGTCGGCGATGGCAGTTTCTAGATTTCATGGCAGCAAATTGACTTGCCACTCCTTTGGGCATCCGGGAGCCAAAACCCTTTCAGCTTCCCCACTAGAGGCCACCAGACAACAATAAAGCTGTACTCACACTGCTGGTATGTTGCACACTGTTCTCGAACGCATTGCAAACTGACGAAGATTTGAGCGGCGGCAGACAGCTGCAGTGAAGTGCAGTTAGATTTATGGAACGAGTGTCGACCTCTGACGACAGATTCTGAACACAAGAGAGACATACTCAGTTTACATCTGCACTCAGTCTAAAGGCGCGTACCGAGCAACGTAACTGAACTAATCTGACACGGTTTACTTTTTGACAAAATGACCAATGAGCAAGCAGTAATGCATTACAGTAGACACCGTCTAACGCCGTCGGTGGCTTATGTGACTACGCTCACGTAAAGGTCAACCGATGACCAATGGGCTCGCCCTGATTGCCCTTTGGTCAGTTCGTTAAAAACTAAACCGTGTCAGTTCAGTTCAGTTCATTTGCGTCGCTCTGTACGCGCCTTAAAAATGTCCCACTTTTTCATTGTCCATATCTTCGCCAAATATTGACCGATTTTCGAAATTATTTCACTGGCACACTCTGTGGACGATTTGCAACAGTAATTTACTGAATATTCCACTACATATCAGTAACGTCTCTACCTTGTTAAATATAAATGTAAGAAAACTATAACAATAACTAGAAACAAGTCTTGAGTGAACTATTTTAATATTTATATTTCACAATGTAGAACAACGACACGGCTACGTTGTTGCGATATTTAATAAAAGTGTCATTGCAGATTTTTCCATGAAATGTACAAGTAAGAGAAATTTTAAAATCGGTCGATACTTGGCGAAGTCATGGGCAAGTTAGGTGGCAAGTTTTTGTGGTCAACGGTGTAGCAGTACCCGTAGAGGCGTAAGGAACAGTCCAGTCTACTCTTCGAGACAAACTCAGAACTCATGGACATGTCTCCCGCAATTTTTTTGGACAGGGGACACCAGTGATTTTATCCCCTCCCAAAATAAAAAAATGTTAATTGTTTTTTTATTATTAAAAACTGCCCATTTGGCATCAAAAAGTTATTTAGGGCCAAGAATGCATCAAAATCGTTTGCAGCTGGAGCTCTGCTCCAAACCCACTGCAAGAGCTTACGAAGTTACGACGCTCCCCTTTCCCCGCTAGCCGGCAAGACCCCTCCCAGACAAATGCCTGTCACCGCTCTGGGTCCATCCAATGATGCAACGCAACGCACGCAACGGACGCAAAAACCGCTTCTATTCTTGTGTTTTCGTCGTTGCGTCAGCTGCGTTCGCTGCGTACGTGGCGTTGGATGGAAACCAAACTTAAACGTGTTACAAAAAGTGAAAAAAAAACAAAGTCGTAGCCAGAATTTTGTTGGGGAGAGGTTTGTTTTTTTCTTCTTTTCCTGACTTCCATCTGATTTCCCCTTTGTAATCAACCACTTCACTTTCCTTCTCGTTCCCCTTTCCCTTCTGTTTTCCCCACTCCTTTCCTCTTTCCGAAAATCAAGCTAGGTTCTCTCAAAACTCATCTCGTGCCAACATTCTTAGTTGTTCAATAGGCGATGCAAATGGATGTGTTTTGTTGATTTATCGGGAGTGGTTCTTTCTCAAATACGGCCATAAATAGGACAGCTATGTAAAAACCTATAGCGAGCTTGAGTACAGTTACTGCTGGAGGGGGGGGGGTCAATTTGTGACAAGCCGGTTAGCTAGGTGCATCAGATAATAGCATCAGTGTTGGCAACAGTTTCATAATCAAAACCTCACGGCATTTTTGCGTCAGGCACCCCTCAGTTCAGATCAGTGTGTTGTCACGCCGACGCACGGCCATCTCAGTATGACCTCAGTCGCTCATTAACGACAAATATGCCGCATTCGATATACATTTACTGGCAACGGTCTGACTGACTGACTGCAAGGGCACTTTTGCACGAAAATACCGTGACAATGGCCTACGGCCAAAACGTTTAGCAGAACTGTAATCACAGGCGCGCGGTATTAACGGCGACAGGCTAAGTCAATGAAGAATAGCAAAATTCGACGCCTTGCACATCTGAGGCCTCTTCACCCATTGACAAAAAAACTCCATACGCCGAATTACGTAGTTTTTGAGCATTCGTGAATGCATTTCATGAGTAGAACAGTAAAAATTTTAAAAAACGGCGCAAGCCGTGTTTTAGTACCCGAGAGCAATTAGTTTATCTTATCGATGCGAGCGTGAAGTAGGCTAATTAGGTCCACCTGATACTGGTGATCTATCTCGGCAAGTTGTGCTACAACGTGGCGGCAGACATCGTGCTGTCGACAAGCGTTCTACAGACAGCAAAACAGCTACATACTGTACTGTCAAAAAACAGCAAATAAGTTAATTTACTATAGTTATTAAAAAGAAAACTAACAAACTAAAGTACTAAAATACAAAATAAATATGCTAATCCACAAGCACAGTTCGTGGATACCAGCAGGCATACTAAAAGTTCAAAAATTGTCTGCAGCTTTTTGTAGTAATCTATCACAAAACCACGAAGCGTCACCTGCCGTATGGTATCACACAGTATTATCTGCCACCAAACACAAATAAATGTGCTCCACCTTAACTCTAGCCGAGGAGGCCTGTACTAGATTTGCCTACAACATAGAGTTGGAAGGCTGAGTTGACCTTGGATTACCTGTCCGCAGACAGTCACCCATGCAGGTATTCACCACACCACAGCAACCTGACCGGGAATTGAACCCAGAACATCTCGATCACAAGTCCAACTAGAAAAGTACTCGGAGAGCGCAGACCTCCGCCAAGCATATTGATTCGACACAACACTGTAACGAAAATTTCAAAGTGATCCAGAATCTAGGATTCTTTCCAGATCACCCCCAAAATTGAATCACTTGTAGTTTTTGCCATTCCCGACATTCCCTGCAAATTTCAAAAACATCGTTCCATAACTTCTTGAGTTATCTTGCTAACACACAGACAGACAAACAAACTCTGGCAAAAACATAACCTCCTTGGCAGAGGTAATTAACGTCCTAACAGTTACGCCACCACAGACGATACTATACGATGACTGGTAGAATGTACGCATAGACAGGAGTACACGAGTACACGCAATGGACAATGTGTACGTATAGTATAGTCTACAAAGTATCGTGTTTACGACTGGTTTCTATGGGCTATAGCTAGAAGCTATAGACAATGGAACAGAATATCATGGCAAGCCGCACGCCATCCATTACGATAATTAACACTCACTCAGCAGCAGTGCAGCCCTGCAGTTAAACACACTGTATTGTCCAATCCATGCAAAATCCTCTCTCAGCAAACAATCTCGACAGTCACACACGAAATTTTACCTTCAGTTTTCACAGAGGCGGCGGGACCAGAGAGCCAGGGGACTAGTCCCCGTTCTCCAAAAATATCTATTTTGGTCTTTCTCACTTTCCAGGACCCTATATAGGCAGGGGCCACTTTACTTCTCAGTACCAGTCGCTTAAACATTACTGTGGGCAGACTGGGATTAATTGGTTTTTAAATGTTCAGTGGCAAAGTTAGACAAAATGACATAACAGAATCTAATGTTTGAATATGTCTGTCACATCCGCTCTCATTTCCCATGCATTTATTGAGTGACAGAATATATCAAATTATGTCATTTCTAGACCAAAATATTCGCCACTTTAAATTTATACCCAATGTCATTCAGACAATTTCTTGCGACCGCTGAGCTTCTTCTTTAGAATAGTGCCGATAATTCGAATCGAGTGCCAGTAGAGCTAGATGGCAAGTATTTATAAATACCATGAGAAGCGCGTCTTGGTGATCCATGACAAAATCAAGCTTCTCGCTGACCGAAACTTGCCACTAAACGAACTTCTGCAGTTGCTGTAACACAACAATAGGATGGACCAAATACTAAGCTGCAGACTCATGTTCACAACTTCAACAAATAGTGACCGATTCAAAAACGTGAAAAACACTGCACCAAATCAAAACATTTTAGGCCTATTAAGGCCTAAAATGTTTCGATTTGCAGGTGCTTTTCAGTCACTGTATTTATGTCAAACCTATGCTTATCTCTTCACAAACGTACGCAGAAAATGACTAGAACCAACTTGCTCACGATGTATCCGCGTCGGAGATTTAAGGACTAAAAATTAACGCTTTTGACGCGCTACAGCTATGCTGTAGAGCGTCCATGGCACGATGTGTCGTCTGTCTGTCTGTCTGTCGTCATCTGTCACGGCGTATCGTCGCTAAACGGTGCGAGATAGGGCCTAGGTTGCTATTGATCACTCTGAGTAAGTCGCATATTTGCTTTTAAATGAGATGAAAATTATTGACCTTGGATGGCATTGAACGGTCATAACGCACTATTGTATGGCAATCGTGCGGTATTGTGGTTAAGCAGTAAGTCGTAGAAGGTCGGCTATGGTACCATCAAATAGGCTGCTGGCGACTTTCAATAAACTGTCAATAGTAACCTTGTTTCCATCTGCAGCGGTTTGGCCGTAATTTTTAATGAAAAGTTTTGAGCTACTAACTGGCCATAACTCGGAAACGGTGAGGAGATAGGGTCAAGATTACTATTAGTCACTAATAGGAAGTGGCATACACCTTTTAAAATGAGATGGAAATCATCGACCTTGGATGACCTTGAAGATTGGTACGCGCTATTGTGGCTAAACGATGCGAGATAGGGCCTAGGTTGCTATTGATAAGTAATAGGAAGTCTCAAATTGGCTTTAAATGACATGAAAATCATTGACTTTCGATGACCTTAAAGGTCAGTTCTGTAACAAAAACTGTTTAGGCCTAGGCTGTAGCGCGTCTTCTCTAGCGACAGTTGGGCTTTTTGTAATTACATTAGTGGGCTTTTTGTAATGACATTAGTATGCTTTTCAAACGGCTGCAGATTACATTGTTTCAAAATTAACTATTATCATGCATGCTGTTAAAAATAAAGATTACAAAAATCACGGACAACTTCACTAAAATAGCCGTTTTCATAATCCTACGTGGCCCAGTTTACCCTATGTTTACTAAACCCAGACCTACGTGAAATGATATCTCAGATGCTTTTGCTTTTTCATCACAGTTAGCTACAGCAGCCAGCCATCGACTGCGCCTGCCCTTCCGTATTACTATTTAGGCCTATTAGGTTTACGTCGAGTTTTCCGTGATGACAGAAATGAACTAGAAACTATTTGTTGTATTTTTGTCACATCTACCTTTATCACTTTACAATATGTCACAATGTCACAGAATACCGGAACGAATTGACTGAAGACATCACCTAACAGCCAGCGCACCATATAGCCAAGAAACCAGAAAACACGTGCTTGGCTTACCGTTTTCAATCGAATCGAAATAATCGCATGATGATTGTCGAAATTGTCAGTATGTTACAGCGCCGATCATAAACCGTTCGATATCGAACACAGGCGCAGTTGCTGCACAGTCGGCCAAGCAATCAGGTAGGTAAGCAGCTCGCACGTTGTGACGTCATTTACCTGTATTGGCAGGCTGCACACAGCCGCCTGTAGCCTAATGGCTCGGCTTGGCTGCTGAGTAGTTATATGAATGTCGTTCGCCTATCAAACAGGCAAGCAACACAGGCCCACAGGCGCCGTTTGCTCGCCCATCGTGTCACGTGGAGAACGCGCCAACGCCCACCAGCTGTAACGGTCAGTCAGTGAGACTAGAATCTCTAGTGGATCTAGCGGTAGTTTGCATTATTAAGGCCACTAAAAATTCAGGACTAATTGATTGAGCGAAGACAAAAATTCAGCGATGACAAAAGCTTGTCCTACATGGCCATTTTTGCAGATTCGTTCACAATCGCGTGTTTCTGGAATCTCGATGCAAAAAACTATATCAGTGCAGCCGCAAATATGTCCTCCAAGTTATGCGGATACGAGGAAACGTGAAGCCGGCAGCTGCGCGCAACTAAGAGAATACAGGAAGAGGAAAAAATGTCTCGTCAACCGCATGGTCCTGGGACTATTTCACGATTGGGCACAATGCTGCAGCATCTAAAGCTCCTACCTTACCCTCAGTTAATCTGGTATTGAAATTGTGTATTGAGCGATTGAGCAAATATTAAGTGAGCAAAAAAATTTGAATGGCGCAAATCTAGCCGTTAGTCACAATACGCCGCGATCTTAACACCCGTACATAAACTTTTTAACAGCCGCTTAAACTGTTCAAAGTTAATTTCAGTTTGTCTCGGATAATCGGCTGGAAGGTTGTTGCATAGGTTGGACCTGCAGCAACAAAGCACCTGTCTCCAGGTCCGTCTGATAACAAATCCTGGAGTTGGCAGAAAACAACTGACGACGACCTTTGTTAAAGACCAAATTAATAGCTGGTCTTAGGCTACTGACTTAACATAACATTTTTTTCAGTTCCTCCTGGGTGTTTAGCTTGCCGTTTCTGTGCTTCGGTTGGCGCAATTTTTGAAAATTTGGTTTTAGGTGTGGTAGGAACTTCAACGACAGTTTTTATTCCGAAATTTTCCCATGAGTCTATCACGGAATTTTGAAAATCAGTCACAGTTTAGCAAAAACGTAATAAATAATGTGACAGATAGTTTTTTTTACAAAAAAACACGGGGTATAAAAGTACAAATCTTGATAACCTGTCCTATGCAGCATAAAATTAATTCATCATCTTCTTCAAGTCCGAAATTTTTCTTTTTAGCAGCCTAATGCTTATAGACAGATGGAAACCCTTCATATTATTAGTAAAAAAGATTGAAGACTGGTTAATTTTATTGCAATAAATACTTGCCTGCATTATGCATTAATCAGACTATTTTTGCAACAGAATATGCTGGCAAAAAATAACTGAGAGTCTCTATATATTTTGTGTACTTGCTTCAGGCTCATTCTTGTCACTAGTGCATGCATCTTAGTCAGCTGAGAGAGTGAGTAGGGTTTAACATCCCGCCCCACCTTTGCAGATAAAATTGCACGTACACATAATAACGGAACAAAAAGTTTAACCTTTACAGAAAGTTTAACCTTTGTGAAACATAAAACAAAAAAATGATGAAACTTAAAACTGTAAGAACTGCCGATTATAATTGTGCATATATATCGAAAATGGCAGTTCTAATAATCTTCCCTGTTTTCCTCCAGACAGTCATCAATCTCATAACGCTGTCTATTGAAGGACAGGGGGCCAGTCACCTAAAGCTGCATACAGCATCTCCATTTACTGATGCGGTTTCCTACAATCTCACGGAATAGCATCAGTAGGCCTACCACTGAATAACAGCAAACAACATCAACTCTTTAGATGTGCTCATAAGAACAACACACGGAAAATTACATGTACATGTACTTGAGTAGACTACGTTTTATCCAAATAAACAACATACTCATCTCACACAAAAATGCACTTTGCTTATGCGTATTTGCAGCCTATAGTCAGTCTGTAGGCCCTATGCACTTAATCACAACAGAAGTATCCAGATAAAGATGTTGACAGATGACGAATATGTTGGAAAACCGACAATAGTTTACATACTATGATTATGCACTATGTACAATTACTGTCTGCTCATATTTCTTCACAACAGAACAGAAACATTGTCTGAAACAAATTAACATGACATGTTTGCTGCCATGTGTCAAACTCAAACACTAAACAATCATATGGTCAAAGCAAGTTGCCACATGCCAAACTAACAAGCACATCACATCTTACTAATGTACAGGGTGGGCCAAAGAAAACCACATCTGTTTGAGCGTTGATAACTCAGCGATGGTTACCTGTAAAAAGGCGTGTGATATGTAAAAAGTTTCAGAATGTTGTAGATAAACAGGGCCGAACTTGCATAGCAAATCATTTAAATATTCTTTGTCTAATTTGCATAAATTTTCATTACCCCTGAAATTAGGCATTTACCTGCACTCCCATGTGCCGGAGTTCATTGAACTCAAAACTTGCTGCCAAAAAGTCCAGATTTAAATTTTGTGAATTGTTCAGTGTGGGGGCATTGCAACAGATAGCATGGTCACAAAATTTCAGTAACTGACACCTAAAACATGTGCTAATCAAGTGCTTGGCTCAGCTGATCCTGAACACATTGACTCCAGCGATCGATCAACTGCCTAAAAGGACTGATGATGGTTATGAATGCAAAAGTTGGGCAACTGCCTATGTCAAATTTTATCTAAACTCAACATATCTGTTAATGATTGTTGATATTTCACTGTATGCTGAATGAAAATCAACTGAAATTTATCTCTTACTGCCAATTTAGCATGATTTTAGGGGTGGGGTGTGTAAATCAGACAAAGAATATTTAAATGCTGAGACATGAAATTTGTACACGTCTTTTTGTACACAATTTTGAAACTTTGGCATATTACGCATCTTTCCATCAATAAACATCGCTAAGTTACAAAAAGTCAAATATCCATGTTAAATCCATGGGTTACAGTCAGATTTGGTAGAATTTCTGGGGTGACAAATATTTGTGCAAATTAGGCAAAGAATGCTTCATTACGCAAATTCGTAGTTTATTTTTTACAGCATTCTGAAACTTTTGACGTATCACACATCTTTCTACCACTAACCATCGCTGAGTTATTAACGCTCAAACAGGTCCGGTTTTTTTGGCCCACCCTGTAGAAATGCTGCTGCTTCTTCTGTAAAGTGCCCTTAAGTATTCTGCCCTTAGAAATGCTGGCATATAATGTACACATCCAAAAACAAATAAACAGCCAGACTTACACAGGGCTTTAACAATATATGCATTAAGCACGCATACGGATACGTCTAAACAATAACAAAAACCAAAATCATAGCTTGGTATCATTTAATACATTCCAAATTATCACAGAATGTGGCACACTTGTGAAACAGAATTTATTCCATGTGAAATTGACGTTTTGGTAAACAATCAAATCATTTGACTTCGTAAGAGTATGAGAAATTGGGCTCAAGTCTACTTATAATCAGTTATGGTAAAAGTATGAAATGTTAAATAAGAAACTCGTAACATCTTTCTGGCCAGCATGAAGCAGAGATCACTGACCACATGCAAACAAAGAAAAAACAACAGCTACATCATGGGTCTCAAACTTGCGATGCACCAGACACATGTGGCCCAGAAACATATTATCTGCAGCCTGGGGTGAAAAAATTGAAATGCCAAAAAATTTCATTTTCATTTTATTCATTAACAGCATTTCCAACTGGGATCCCCTAATACATCATTTTCAGTGTGAAATTCACTAAAAAACCATCTGGTGGCCAGGCTCTGCCTTGACCTGATAGACAGCATTTCCCCAGAAGGCCAGACCTTCTTGCTTATCGTCGACACTAGGCTTTCTGCCAAACGCTGCCAACTAAGCAATCACAGTTGATCAGAGACCATCAAAACTAGTTTGCCATTGTTTGACACAGTAAGTAAACTGGAATATGTTGAAAAGAAAAACAAATAACATTGTTATAAATATTTCTGATGTATTTTGTGACTTCTCAAAACAACGTGACCCGCCGACTGACTGATATTTAACAATGCGGCCCAACTATCCAGACAAGTTTGAGACCCCTGAGCCACATAATATATAATGTATAGCCAGAATCTGCTGCAATGACTCCATATGTACAACAAGATACACAATCGACAGAATGTTTGACACACAATCATTACAATTACCAACCACTGGTACACATGATGACTAAACAGTATCAGTTAACATAGAGCACAACACATAAGAACTGCCACCTGATATCATAATTACTCTGGTGAATACAAATTACCATAAAACATGACAGACCAGTCAGCATACACTAACTATGTGCCAACCAAAAGCCACAAATCTGCAGCATCACAATGCTAAAAAATAACTTTCATACAAATGGCAACTGAAATAATGTCAGTCTTGAACTGTAGCCAAAATTTCTAACAATCAATTATTCGATTCATCACACAGCAAATTATTCTCCGTAAAGCAAACAGTTAAAAATAACTCTACTTTAAACCACAGGCCAGGTCTGTATTGCGTTGGGTTTCCATCAACAAGAAAATCACTCTAAAAGACTTTTGCCAACACACTTAAGACATTACTGCAAAACCATACACAGAAAACAAATACCATAAGCCGCACAGTGCACATAAACATAAAACCTGGACACAGACAAAACAAACTACGGTCCACTGAAGTCAGACAAATTGAATGCAATCAGAGTTATGCATATTCAGGGAAACGCAAAAGTGTGGAATACGCATGCTTCATGTAGATCGAGCAGTCAAACAGCCTCCATCACTGCAGTGTAGGGTGGTCATGTTAAACACCGGGCAACATCACTTTTTGACTTAGACTTTCACTGAGCCTAAAGTACCTACTTAGACCGAAGTTTAGACTCAGCGAAAAGTCTCAGCGATTCGCTGAGTCCAAAAGTACCTACTTAGACCAAAGCTGAGCCGAACTAACCTGACAAAGTCGGTTCGATTTGCATGGAAGAGACAGCTTTAGCCCTTAGGGCTTAACTTTCGCTGAGTCTGAATCCACTTCAACTTTTGACTTAAGCTGAGTGAAAACATGGCAACCATTTACAGTCCTATGCGTATGGATAGTTTAGTAAATTAAATCAGTCTGGTACCAAAAATAAACGCTGTAATAAATATGCAATGACGTCAGATGTTACGTAATTAGGCCCTACATTATTTGCGTGCGCGGCACAATTAAATAAGCAAGTCCAAGCGTAAATGGTTGATTAATTTCCTGTTAGGTTTACGTGTTTTTCCGCCATTTTTAATCGTTTTGGTCTAAGTCGGTAGACTTAGACCAAAGTTTAGTTGAACTGTGGCCTAAGTACAGACTTTCGTGCTCAGCTTTAGCTTTCGCTCAGCGAAAAGACTCAGCGAAAGTCTAAGTCAAAAAGTGAAGTCCCCCACTGTGTTCAAGTGTTCAACACGAGCACCCTTCACTGCAATGATCAGAGCTAATCATTTCCAAAGCTAGCAATGGGGTCCTCGAGGATTGGCCTTGACTTCAAGAACAGCTCAAGACAAAAAATTGGTCTGGCCTTGGACTTGGCCTCAGAGAAGACTTGCCTGGCCTTGGCCTTAGTCACCAGTACCACTGACTTTTGCCTTGGTCTTGAAAATGCTGGCCCCAAACCCATCACAATTCAAAGCTGTCGCAATTGCTCGATAAACATGATACACATATGTTCCACATATTCTTGCGCCACCCTGTGCTATAACTAGCATCAGTCAGCCGACGCGGAGGTGCTGGCGGAGTCCTTGGCGTTGGACTTGGCTTGAGTCAGCGCCTGTTTCAGACACAGTGACAGCAACTCATCCACTTGGTCCGAGTCCGACTCTGGTTCAAGATCAAACTCCTGCCCAACACAATTCACAAAACTCATGTATTAATATGCAATTTAACAATAAATTTACTACAGTTATGTTTCTAGATTCCAACTAGACGCATAAGACAAAACAAAAATCACAGAGCTAAAAAAATTAACGAGACTGAAACCAGTCAGCATGATAATTAAGAAGAAAAGTAACGCCAGTTTGGAAATGTTGAACATAAGGACAACGTCAAGTGAGTCCAGCCATCTAGCAAAGCCCATAAAATACCTTAGACACTAGACAAAGGGAATGCACAAGAAAGATCAACTGTATGCATATACATGCAAGAAATCAACGTTTTGTGAAAAAAAATCAGTGAACTTCATAAGGCTATCAGACGATATGAAGACTTTTTACCAGTCCTGAGAAAATGTTCAGGATAAGAAAGAACAGATATTTAGAATCAAGGATACAACTGGCTACCCAAGTTTAACTGAAAAATGGCTATTAAAACAGAATGCACAATGTCAACAGTTACAGTTAGTGTATTAAGTTACAGACGGATAAGAAGTTGACTTCTTACATCATTCATCGTCTTGAGTAGTTTTGCAATCATGCGTCGAACGTTTGACAACTTAGACCACATTGCATCTGCCTCCTGCTGCTTGGTCAGTGCTTCCTGCTGGAAACTGCTCACCAACTACAAACATCCAACAACGACCACACACAATGCTCTCACAGACAGATTATGATCTCTGATGGACAAGCTGCAACGATGCACAGCACGACACAGTTGTTACCAATAGTGGATCCAGAGGTAATGAATGGCGGCATAGGTCAAGTGCACAAAGTGTGAAAATGAGGCACCGCAGATGCTGACAGAGAAGTGGTGTGGGGAAGAGGTAAAAATGTAAATTATATGAAAAAAGTTGAGTTTGATACATACTTATACCAGAATTTTGTACATTTCTATGATTTTTGAACACCAGATTGTGAAGGATTGCTCAATATCGCCACCCCTCATGGATCCGCCACTGGCTACTAAAAGACAGGAGTTTGATCAACTTCGATCATGGATCCTCAGAGGGCATATCTATTGCATGACTGCCAACTCAGAATCTCAAGTGAGGCATCATGGCCATGGACAGTCATAGATTAGTGACAGAAGCTTCACAGCAGCTGGACCAACCATGGCTGGCTGTAGAATAATTTACCCGTCAAACTTTGACGCATCAGTTTTGAGCATTTTAAATAAGTAATAAAGATGTCTGCTGTGAAACATTGTAACCTTTTTTGGTTTAAATGCAACAGATATAAATGTACTAACTTATTCGCTCAGTTACATTATTGAATTCATCATTAACACGTAGCCAACTGCAGTCATTTCATATTACTGTAACTTCTGTATACTGCTGCTCTCTGACTGCTGTAATGATGTTTCATCATGCAACAAGCTATTCCGAAGAAGCAAAATGAGGGAGTACGTGTAGTTTCTTCACATCACATAGGAACAATGTGGGCTATTCGGTGACAATATTATTAAAAACATATAGCACTGCATTAACATGGTTCTTGCCCATTTGTCAAAAATCAAATTCAAGGACTTTTCAAGAACTTTCAAGGACCATACAAAGGATATATAAGGATAACTGAATTAAATCAAACTGGCACTTTCATAAGCATATATAAGCAGGTTCAGTTTACATCTGACAATTTAACACCTTCAAGCATTAATCAAAAACTGGAATTATCAGAAAAATTTACCAAATGCATCAATGATAATGTACGCTTGAATTATGATGCCAATTCAACACTGATTCTGTAAATCACTTGTTCGGTCAGAGCATTTTAGAAAATCAAATTCAAACATTTCAAGGACCTTCAGACACAGACTCAAGGACTTTCAAGGACCATGTCTGTTTTTAAGGACTTTCCAGGCATTAAAAATCTGAAAAAAATTCAAGGACTTTGAAGGACCCACAAGTGCCCTGATTAATCAGAAACGATAAAACGGTTAGACAAAATCCAGTTTGTTCAACTAATATATGATAAATGCTATATGTGATGGTAAAAATCTGTCCTTAAAAAGCAGGAATGCTTCGAGAATAAAAGTATTAGTTCTAAAAGAGGTTGCAGTAACAGTTCCAATCACAATAAACCATATTAATTGATCAAGATGCAATCTCTATAGTTACTGCTAATGTTCTGGCAAAAAACAGTTTGAACAGCAACAAATACACACACAACAGAGCAAACCTTGCGAAGTCCTTTCTCATAATGATCAAAGAAGTCATCGAGTGGGAACTGTGCAAGTTCTGGAGTGCCGAGTGCCGAAACTGCATCCTTATCCATGATCCACTGCGGTGGCAGGAAGTAACGCAGACACGTCCTGTGTCGCCACAACAATTAGATCACTGCAAAGTTGCATCAAAGTCACAAATAAAATAACACACATCGGAAATTTTTGTATCGCACCTCATTCCTGAATGAACTCAAATACAAACACAAATCCTGACAGTTTTCCTTTACGTAAGTTAACAAAAAAGCCAGCGACATCATCTTCAGCCTACAGCTCAAATGCTGATAACATTCACTTGGTGCCTTAATATCACCAATGAGCTGAAATTCTGTGCCCCTGAACATATGTACCTTTATTGTATCCGCGATGTGGTAAAAAATTATGGTTCTCATAAATCTTGATCAACATTCCAAGAAAAATTCTTGAACGTAGCAAATCCACAAACTCAATCTCAATATAACCACTACCTCTCCCTTTTAAAAATAATGAGATGATGCTGGCAAACTTTTCATCTTAACCGCTATTTGTAGTTTCACCAGCTTTCAACAGCTGTTAATGAGCCATACCTGTATCCGTTAGCAATCTCCTCGGTGCCAAAGCTGGTAGATGGAGCCACAGTAGAAGATGAAGACGGAGCTTCAGTGCCGGCGTCACTCACAGCAGCAGCAGCTGATAATGTAGTCTGCTGGTCGGCTGCTGCCAGCTCCACATCACTGGTCCGTGCCTCCGTACCATCCTCCTGCATCAGCTGCAACAGAAACACCACCAGCGTCACCATACTTACAAATGACTGATGTGCACAGTTGAAAAATACTACTCCACAAACAAAAAGTCGTGTCAAGAAAACACTTTTTTCAATGAATCACAAAACTGCTCGTAAAAGTAGTAGCTGCGAACAACCAACAAACAATTTGCAAATAGAGCTAAACGAACTAATCAAGCAACTAATCGTTTAAAAGTCAATTTCCAGCATCAAAATTTGATTTTAGACTCACCATTTATGTTTAACACTTATGTTTCTTAGCACTCATACTGATGTACATATCATGTACTCACAGCAATAACAATAATTTGACTTAAACATATATTATAAACAGATTCATCCCAGGTGATCTAATGAAGCAGTTACATTCACTCAAAATCATCCATTTCAAAAATTAACTAACTACATGGACCGAGTAATAGAAGATAATAGCCAGAATAATACTAACATAAGAAAAGTAATGTACATCGGCTAGTACAAAAATAAAATAGACACACAGTGCTACACCTAGCTAGCGGCCATCATTACAACACAAGCAATCAGAAACGATAATGACAAAGATCCTCAGAACTGAATAACAACAACTACTGTACATAAATGCATACTAACTTAAAAACGATACAGTAAAAATAGCAAACCTTGACAATTTTCATGGCATGGCTATTTCGATCACACCTAAACCAGCACACAAGAAACAAGTCAGCATGAAAACATTAGTCTCACAGCCGCATTCTCTTTGACAACCAAACCGTAATAATATCTGCAATTAATAGACTGTTAAAATAAAAATGTGCACTTATTAGACCTATATTTTATTCGGAATTCTAACTGATGTAATGCAAAAAAGTCACAAGACATGAAAATATAAGATAACAAAAGCTGACAATAACGTAATTTTTAACTACTAACATGCAGATGTCAACATTACAAAATTACAATGGCAAACATGATGTTAACTGTCAATGAATAGCTTAACAGGATAACAAAACACTATCAGACAGTTAGTGCCAACAGAAGAGAGAAATCAGTGCCCAGCCAGGTACCCCCCAGAAAGCAAACCAGTCAGCTGCAAGCATCAGGTTTGCATCAAAACCGCTATGTAAAACAAACAACTCACCACTGATAACTGTCGGGATGTTTATCGAACACAATTTTCCACTTGTCTTTCGATCGATTCATGTCCACGACAACACCATACGACCTAAGCACACAGCAACAGTGCAACACGATGCCAAGACATGCCAGAAACAACAGCAGCTGCGCACCACACAACATACAGTGGCGCCACTGAAGGAATGTGCTTTTTCTAAAAGCATCATATAACACAAATTAATTAAAAAGTAAACACAAATGACTACTATTAACTACATGTTGTATATTCTATTATTGGTGGTAAGAGAAAACATAATAACACAAGCTTTACAATGAGCGCAAACGGATCTCACCATTTCTTGGCAATGCGCAGTCTAACTTTGGTGCCGATTTCAGCTAAAACATAATGTACAAGAAACAGCATCAAACATGGGCTGACTTAGCAAAAAAATCTAGTGCTGGAAACATATAACTGCACAGTCAGAATTACAGTCTTTCCACTGGGTAATGAGTTTCCGCACATCAGGCTGTAATGCAAGGCTGATCCCCTGAAGAGATTCCAAAGGTTTGGATAACATATAAATTAATCAAGATAATTCCCATTTTGGCAAGATAGCAGTAAATTTCAGCCAGTTCCTCTAACAGCCACAACGTGAAATGCAGATAAAATCCAGCCAAATACAACTAAAACATAATGGCTAAGAATAATACATCCAATACAAAAACCTATCGCAACAGGTGGCATGTTTCAAAAAAATAAAAATTGTATTCAAGTAACTTAGACGTGACATCTAAGGCAAAATAAGACAGTAACTAGTTGAACATACAAAGTGAGTCGTCAGCAACCCACCAATAAGTCGTCGGTCTTCATCATCATCGTCCTCACTGTCTGACGATTCAATGCTACTCTCTTCATCGTCCTTCCGTACCAGACTTGGAGATGGCTTCCACCTCTTTGCAGACTGCTGCTAAAACCAAACCAGCAATACAGCAATGTACATAATGTACTATGTAGCCATGGTTATGACTGCTATTAAGAATGGAACAACTACAGTGGTAGGATACAGCAGCAAATGCAGACAGTGTCCAGACTAGATGTTTAGACGTGCTCGTATGACATTTTAATTCCAGTTTATGTGAAATGACTGCCTAAAATCAAATGCACAAACATATCTTTTTATCTTATCAACAACTTGCATTCCTAAATCCGAATTCTTTTATCTAAACTCTTCCATTCTCCAATTATAAGCTCTGAATACACTTGTACATTAAAAGTGGAAAAGCCATGCGACTATAATCCATATTTTCAAAAAGTCATGCAAGATCTCATGGCAGTCCCCACTGCTTATAACCTTGCCAAATACAGTGCACATAACGATGGTAAGAAGTATGAATCCCAGGCCTATCATGATAACCAAACAACTATACACAGTGAGATTCAATCCGAAGACCTTATACACAATTTTAATACACCACAATACGATTTGCAGATGACCAAGATGTGGTGCCAAGTTCCCCGAAAGAATTACATCTGATGGATAACCTTAGCAAAAAAAAGACTTTCACTAGAAACATAACCAACCACTTTTTGCAGCTGCTGTTTGTGCTTCCGGTGCAACTGCACCGAGTTATGCTGACTAGAACTATTGCGTGTCTTACGCATCAGACTATCACGAAACTTTGTCTACAAAATATCCAACAAAAAGCACAGCCTAAAAAATTAAAGATTATCCTACCAACTGTTAATCAGTCAATCAGCATTACATTTAAATAACATAATTTTCATAACGTTCAAATCATCTGCATCTATCTACCATTCAAATCATTAAAATAATATTTCTAACCAAACCAATTCTCCAAACTCTTAATCTTTCTTCTTTTCATTCAATTAAACCAAGCAACTAAATTAGGCCACAAGTGATAGATTCCATTGAAATTTTGAGACATCACCCTACACCTAGTAACAACTATTCATGAAATCCAGCCTACACAACCAAGATACTACAAATGTACAAAAAAAACTACAAATAGAATAGTACAGATGTACAAAAAAACCTACAATACCAATATGTACAATACCACACTACCACCAAAAAATAAAAAAGTAAAGTAAACACAAATGACAAATTAAATGAATAAAAATGAAATAAAAACTAAACGAACCACAGCAGTGCCAGCTTTCTTCTTGGCTGATGGTCGACTGTCGACAGCATCACTGTCACTGGATGAAGCAGCAGATGCACTGCTGCCAGACTCACTGTCAGCAATGCCTCGTCTCCTCCCCGGCCTTTCCCTCATCACTTCACGCTACACAACATCATGAGTTCAACTTGATCAGGTAAGTAAATAAAATGAGAGTGTATGTACTGTATTCCATTATTATTGAAAATTATTATTATTATTATTATCATTATTATTATTGAAAACGGCCTGCAAATCACGTGGCACACTAGTACAGGCGAAACACCACTGCCTCAGGAAACCAACTAAAGTTTGCAGAATCATCAACTAATGAGTTCCAGCAATTAAAAAAAAGCTAAAAAAAACCCGCATAACAATTCAACAGTAAAATATGACCAGGTGACGTCAGATGGCAGAAAGTAGACCGACACAGAAATCAAACACAACAGAAACAAATATATCACAAATGAGCAAAAAGTAAAACCACAGAATTTCAGTTGAGTATGACAGCAACTTTGACTTCAGTGAAAAAAAAATGCCAAGTTCAAAAACTTTAACAAATAAAATACAAATATAACTGTCACAGCATTCACAGATGTACCCCAGTCTAATCTGTTCTCAATACATGTCAAAGTCAAAAACAATAAAGTCAACCTGAACAAATTATATCATTTATAATTACAATCTCCTGCCGTGTCCTGCTGTTGGATTTGAGATTTGACCGGCGACGACTTCTGTTATCTTCTGATTCTGACTCATGACATGTATTTGACGTTTCCGGCTTCGATTTCTGCATAAATCATTACTCTGCTTTTAGTCAAAAAAGTGTATAAACAACAGCTGATTTTCAACCCAACTATGGCAGAAAAAAACTAGAAAGCAGCCAGAGCCCGCATACCTCCGCCAAGGCAATGTTGTTCGCTAGGTGGCAGCACCATCTTCGGTTTTGCAGCGGTTTCCCTTACGCCCCATTGAAAGCAATGTTAACGAAAATTTCAAACTGATCCAGAATCCAGGATGCCTTCCGGACCACCCCCATAATTGAATCACTGGTAGTTTGTGCCATTCCCAACATAGACTCAAAATTTCAGAAAGATCTGTCCATAACTTTTTGAGTTATCTTGCTAACACACAGACAGACAAACAAACAAAGTTTGGCAAAAAACATTACCTCCTTGGTGGAGGCAATAAGTTACAAAAGTTTTAAAGCTGCAAGAAATATCATGCATAGTAGTGTTAAATAAAACAGCTCAAACATACCTGCATCTTCTGTAGCATTGACTGTTTCTTCTGAATTTCCTACAATATGACAATCAATAAATTACTGTCACACATAATACGCCACTGTGGATTAAGAAAACATGACCAGCTGCAAATAAACATTTGGAATTATATTTTACAGCATTTTCAAAAGCAGAGAACTCACTGAAATTGCCCAAACTTAAATCAAACACTCGACTTGGTCTCTGCCTTTACAGGTCTTTCACATTAACTTAGTTCACTGCTATTACAATTATATATAAAAAAACTGCAAGCAATTCATTTAATGTTGTATAAGCGCTGATGTAAAACTGCAAAAATCAAAAAGTATAAGCACAAACTATTGTATTAGCTTAGACATTTAATCTGTTCTCAGCAGCCAGATATAAATGTCTAAGCTAATGCATAATGTTCGTGCTTATACTTTTTGATTTTTGCAGTTTTACATCAGCGCTTATACAGCATTAAATGAATTGCTTGCAGTTTTTTTATATATAATATTTGCGGTTTTATTAAAGTTTGAAAAATCACTAAACAGTTACTTTGTACATAACAACAACAACAACTACTACTAAGCTAAGTAGCAGCCGACAACATCACTGCAAAATTTCATTAACCTATGTCAATTGGCTTAAAAACCCCCTACAGATGCAAAAATCTCGCAGATATTTCTTACAGAGACAGAGTTATAGCCCATTTTGCTTCAAATTTTGTTGCCATGGCAACGGGGGTCGGTGAGCAAAAATGCAATTGGCAACATTGCATTCAATGGCCCATCACCGAAAAACACTCCTATAGACGCAAAAATCTTGCAGATATCTCGTACACAGACCGAGTTATAGCCAATTTTGTCCCAAATTTCGTTGCCATGGCAACGGGGGTCGGTCGGGGAAAATGCGATTGGCAGCATTCAATTACGCATCCCCGAAAACCCACCCAGACGCAAAAATCTTGCAGATATTTCGTACACAAGGCGAGTTATAGCCAATTTTGTCCCAAATTTCGTTGCCATGGCAACGGGGGTCGATCGGGGGAAAATGCGATTGGCAGCATTCATTGGCCCATCCCCGAAAACCCCCCTACAGACGTAAAAATCTCGCAGATATTTCTTACACAGACCGAGTTATAGCCAATTTTGTCCCAAATTTCGTTGCCATGGCAACGGGGGTCGGTCGGGGAAAAATGCGATTGGCATCATACAATGGCCCATCCCCAAAAACCCCCCTGTAGACACAAAAATCTTGCAGATATTTCTTACACAAACTGAGTTATAGCTAATTTTGTCCCAAATTTCGTTGCCATGGCAACGGGGGTCGATCGGGAAAAAATGCGATTGGCAGCATTCAATGGCCCATCCCCGAAAACCCCCTATAGATGCAAAAATCTCGCACATATGTCTTACACAGACCAAGTTATAGCCAATTTTGTCCCAAATTTCGTTGCCATGGCAACCAGGGAGGGTCCGGGGTACAATTAAATAACACCATTAGATTGGCCATCCCCAAAAACCATACCCTAGAACCAAAAATTATGACTCTACCTTATACACAGCGAAAGTTATGGCCGTTTTAAGAATTGTTTAATTTTCCCCATAGGCCCCATTGTATTTTTTTGGAATTTTTTGAATAAATACGTTAAATATTAATTTTAAATTTTTTAACCCCCAAAAGGCCCTACCTTACGCGGAAACACGCGTTTTGAGCCATAAACGGTCGTGATCGGTCTTCTGGTGTGACCTGTAGGCGTGAGCAAGAATACAAAAAAGGATAGTACACAAAAAGTAACGGAAAATGCCCTCCCTACGCAGACCCCCTTCCCGTCGTCCCACATCAACCAAATTTTGCGTGTGGGGTTGTATCCCAGATATCTTTCTTGGTTTCGAGTTTCATTAAGATCGGTTGAAAAATGTGGGAGCTGTGGGGGGTCGAAATTTCGGCCTTCCCATTGACTTGGCACATCGCTTATACAACTGCTTGTTGCTACCGCACAAGCCGTGATGTATAGGCTATACCAGTACATTAAGTCCACTTAATTAACTAATTAATCGATTCTTTCTTTTCACGCATATATCTGCATTATCCTTGCCACTAATAATATAAATCAATTGTGAATGAGACTAAATTCACCAAACAGAATGACAAAAGTGACTAATTTGTATATCAATTACTAATTATATCAGAATGTATTCATTATTACTGCTTCAAGGTCTTTCTCTCTTTGTTCCTGGGTCTTGATAATTCGCTTGAGAACACCTTCAACAATGTTTAGTTTCTCTTCGGCTGATGAACAACTGCACGACATACACACAGCACAGGTCTCTCTGCTCACACTGGTTAAATGTCAGCTACATGATTATGCCACAGTGGACAATGCAGCAATCTGTCATAATGATGCATCATCAATGAGCAGCACTGTAAGGATGCAAATGCAAAGGATTAACTTTCTTCGTGTGAAGCACATAGGTGACCCCATCATGATTGGCCAACTTGATGTGGTGGTGAAGCTTAGTGCTCCGATGACCTAAATTTTTTTTTGAATTCGTAGAATGGAAGCCAACAAAGTGCCAAACAGAGCAGAAGCCAAAAGCGCTACACATTACCAGTGCTTATGTACTAGTTAATCTTTGTCTTTCATGTGGATATCAACTTCACAGACGTCTATGGCTTCACAGCCGTTTCCCATAACATTTGGAGAAGCGCACTGGGCCGAACTGATACGGCCTCAGCACTGGGCAGGTGTAGCAGCCTGCCCACCCCCAGAGGTAAGGTAAGACAAGGTAAGGGACACAGGTGACATGGTCGCTGATCAAGAGTCTCAGTTCACGCAAGGTAAAATCGATCTGCAATTTACAGACTGTGCTATAATGTCTGGTGTACATTTGCACTATCTTATTATATACACTAAAATACAACAGCATTATTTATCACTCATACCAACTCAGCCTCACCAAAAAATTCCACTGTCACAATCACTGTAAATTTCAAACATCAAACAACTGAAAAATGTCATATTCAGGAAGTCATGATAGAATTTATTTAGCACATGGCACAACAAGTGTTTCGAATCAGAATAAACTTTCAGATAAGTAAACCAAGCGTAAATTTAATAAACCAGCATTTGACTGTAGTGCTGACCGGTTGTGCGCGGGGTCTGGATTCATGGAGCAGACCCAGTCATCAGGAAACACTTTGCCAACTGTGTTTGCAGAGAATGGCAGAATGCGCCACTTCAGACACAGATCTGTCACCAGCAACCACACATTCACAGCCTTCATTCATCACTATGTCATACGACGTCGAATACTAACAAGCTTCACTTACGACACACCACTAATATCATGCAATGCAATAAATGATTTGCAGTGGAAAACTGACAAACTGACAGCCAGTGAAAGAAATCAAAATACCCGATGCAAACAATTATAATACAGATCAGATAGTACTTAGCAGAAAAATTCAACAGACCACACTGCAGTGTTGTCTGCACGACTGCTGTTCTCTTGCGAACAAACTTGGGATCAGTTGATGGTAAATCACGCCAGTTTGGACTGATGTATCCAAAATTCTCCCTGCAAAGAACCAATAAATACTTACCATCTCACCCAAATACATACTGATTGTGGCTAAGACAAAACTATATATGACATGCTTACATCATAAAGAGTTAACTAAAAACATAAGTTATATCAAACTCAAAGAAACGTTTAAGAACAGAAACTACTTACTATTCAATGTTCATCATCATGATAAGATTTGATCACAACTGTTAATTTGTCAGTTTTTGAAACTGCATATCAATAGAACTAATAGTTATAATGCATACATATCATATCACATTTAAAATTCACAGAGCCCTCATTACATCACAAAGACCATAGATGCATCACGTAGTTCATACACGGTACTCTGTGACAGCTCTACCAAAATTTTCTGCACTAAATCACAGTTTTTCAACAAGATTATCAGAGATCAGTCTGTGAATGAGACAATATCAGAAAAATATGCACATAACAACAAAAAAATACGAAGAAAAAAGACACCAACACGAAGGTGTCTAACACTGAAAACTATGGCAACTCAGTCACAAATTCACGCCAAAAAATAAATTCACTAACCAGAACTTTGTGACTCCTTGCTGAGCTGCAAACAGACCGATCAATAAGAATCAGCATCATTCTTTTTAGCAAGCAGCACACTAGCAAACAAATGAACGACAGCAACATAAATACACATTTTTCTATAAAGCCCACTAGAGAATTAGCTTTTGGCTATTTATATGCAACATGGAGATTGCTGCAAGTTACTGTTGCCACAGATATGACACTTGACAATCCAAGTTTTATGTTGCCAATTTCCTACCTACCATATGTACTAATTAATAACACATATTGGAAAATATAAATTCGACCACAGTAAACAGCGAAACTCACCAATTTCCAGGTCTTTCCAGTACTGCATCATATGCTCACCCATTGCCTGCTGCAAGTGCCTGTACTCTTTAGCATCAGCAAAGTCCTGCTTATTATGAGTCGGTTCCAGCACAAGGTACGGCACATCCACAACACCTGTCACAACAGCAGCACACTTATCAGCCTACATAATTTACAGGTAAAGTTTATATTAGAAATTAACTAATAATGCACAAATTAGCAATGACATAATAAATCCTTCTAAAATTTCAACGACAAAAACAATTAATTGACAAATGTCAACTGAAGTCAAAAAAGTAGTGTAAACAACTCTTTCATTTGACCAATGCATCACAAACAAGCAATGACCACATCATTCTACACCCACTAATAATGTGTCTCATGTGTCTCTCAACTGTGAAAGCCATTAGTTATCTTACTGATGAAATTGAAGAACAATTACATTTGAATTTTGGCACTCACTATTACTTAGTTTTTTAAAATAAAAATTAACTGTTAATTGAACTGCCAATTCACTATTAACCCTCAAAATAACAATTATCTAAAAGATTGAAGAATTACGTAAAAACTAGTATGCAACAGAAAGTTGTCAATGCATACATAAACACAGAACTCGACTTACCAACAACTCCACTGCAAAACCTACAAGATAATCAACAACAGTCAGTCACATTCAGCACAGTATGAACGTCTACCATTCTAATCACACAGAAATAACTGCAGAACACTGCTAGATTTAACACTACAATCCTAATGAGTAGTAAATAACTTAATGCCGTAATTAAAGTGGCATCAACACCTAGCAGCAGCTGCAATCATCCAGAAAATTCGTATGCAAATCATGTACCCTAAAGGTAATGTAATCTGCTAACAAATACAGACAAACATATTTTTTGCACTCATGAGACTGCAAACTAGACTGAAAAAAAATTGCTGATACGTACACTCCGCCATCGGCCTGGGGTCCAACCTTCTGATACATCTTAATAAGTCGACTGCAGTTGTAGACAAACACTCCATCACGGCCACGGTTCTCAATGTTGATACCAAACACAAACACAATCTGCTTCGGATCTCGCAATGACCTGAAAACACCCACAGGCAAATAAGAGTGAGTGTTAATCAGCAATTATCATACCAACCACTACCATGGTCGCTAGCATCTACTGTCGTGTTCATGTCATGATTTCAGAATCCCGCGTTCTCGACTGACACCACATGGACCATGCAGCTTCTCCATGTCTGGTCCCACAGCATGAAACTCAATCCAACGTCTGTTCGTGATTTGTCAGCGACATCTTCTTTTTGTAGCCAGCTGAAGACTAAACTATTCTGCAGAGTCTGGCATGAACCAGCATGCTTGTGACATTTCTTTGCTATTAGGACTGACAAACAAAGAATATTAAACTGATACTACTGCTTCTACAGCACTAGTTCAACTTTTTGTTTAACTACAGGTTAGGCTGGGTAACAGTAACAGTAGAGGCCACGATTTTGAACTTGCCATAACATGATTCAAATTATTACAAAGATGAAAGGGCACACAAAAGTAAAAATGTTAAGAATTGCTGGAGATGACCATTCTTATAACAAAGTTTAACCCCTGCCTTTCCTGCTGCCAAATCAACAGCAACAAAGCACTAAAGAACTGACAATATGACACCACTACAATTACTGATAAAATAATTTTAAAAAATGTTTACAGTAATGTGATCATATTGCTCCCTGCTGACTACATAAGCTCAAAAATTCACCAGATTCTCTTGAAGCAAATAAAGGCAGCCTCCAGTCACTGCCTTAAACCTATTACACAAATCCTCTCAACTATCACCCATTTATCGGAACTGGTTCCCCAAATTCTCGCAAAAATTGTTCGTATTTGCCACAACAAAAGATGAAAGTTACGGTAAGGACTTATCAATACCAAACTACTGCTTAAAAGCACAACAAAAAATAGAATGCAACATAAATTACACAAAAAAGCAAACTGATGAGAAGAATAGTTACCTAGTCTTACGTTCGGCTATAGTTTTCTTGAGATGTGCCTCTTTGCGCAGCTCAACAGCAACAATCTGTGCTTTACGTAGCTCCGCCTGTCAGCATCACATTAATGTCATCTCAATACTTACAACTTACACAGCGAAAAAAGAAAGCAACTAAATGGAATAAGAAATAGTATTAATACTACAATCTAACTGATCACAATGAAAAATATGAAGGGCACAAAAATGATATCATATACATGAATAACTAGCATAACTATCACCACATTTTTCGGTTTTTGTTCAACTGGCCACTTTCTAGAGTTAAACCTAAAGTCATAAATTATCATGATCAATAATTCCTTACAGTTTTTTTCATTTTTAAAAAGCAAACAACCAAACAAACCCGGTGTTCTTTGTCCACTGCATTAGCATACTTCAGCTCCAAGTTTCTATGACAGCAGCAAAAACAAACTATTATTGTCAGAGAAATATAACAGTTACTCAACTAATGTGCTTTTCGGCTATCGTCTCTCATACATCGCAATATATGCAATGCACACTGTCAGTTAATTCATATAAAAACCTTAGAAACCAAAGTTAGTTCTAAGAGGCTATGTCCATCCTGATGTACAACCAATGGCATCACAGCACTGGAGAAAAACAACATGTACTGTATATACTAAGAACATAAGACTATCATAATCTCAATACACAATGTACAATTTTAAAAGGTATTAAAACCATCATTTAAACTATCATTAAAGGTGCAGCATATTTATCTGGCAGCCAGATGAATAGCCACCGCAATCATTAAAAACTAAAATATTTGTAGCGTAAATTTATACCAAAGTTGCCTTTAAAATTAAGTAGTCTTTTGTATCACTTTGTGTATTAACAACTGTTCTATTACTGTTGAATATTCCACACCTCATAATTCTGCTCTATTTCTGTCTGGCATTATTGCAGTTACACAGTAACATTATGATACCTTAAGAATTAATTTGTATAATAATAATAGTAAAACAATGCAAAACTAACTTCGCTTTACTCTCTGCTTCTTTTGCACGGTTTTCAGCTACAACCAGAAACACACAAACAGAAATGAGCAACCTCATTTATTAATACATTTTGCTGAAAAAAAATGAAAAGTAAAAAGCTCTTACAGATTTCAAACTTTGCAGGTGCAGTGCTCATCTCAATTTCCTGGTCTGAGCCAGCACTTGGACTCAGTAATATAAATCACAAATCACATCTCTTTCATAATCCACTAGTATTATGCCACTTTTGCACTGATGAACATGTTTACATGGACTAAACATTACAATCGCACAATTTACAGACAATTAGTCTTTATCACTGCAGTGAAAGGCAGCGACATTGAGCACAATGCTCAAGCACTCAACATGCACACACATCACTGCAATAATTGAGGCTGCAATCAACACTATCTCAGTCTGATTGCACAATCTACATAAAGCATGTATGCTCCACTTTTTATGCACCAACAAGCACACTACATCATAATATATGACAAGAAAGCCTAGCTAACGCAAAGGGAAACATGAGACAGCAATGCATATGTGAAGGCCCACTGCGAACGCAATCTAAGCTCATCGATCCCAGCAGTCGACATTGGACACCATGATTTTCATTCATTTATTCACACTCGCTAGAGGGAGCAACTGGTCTCACTCTAAATGAGCCAACAGTACCAGCGGTAAAATAACAAGTTTTTATGGAGTATCCCTCTTTGATGCCCTCATGTGCAGGCCTTCTTCAACCTAGAGTGTTGAGACTTGGACCGTTGAAATCTATGTTCAATGCTGAAAATTTCATATGCAGCTTGTCCTGGTTTATCTCCAATGATATCAGTGGAATTTGCTGTTGAAGTGTGTCTCACAGCCAAAAATCGCCACCAAAAAATCTATAAAAACCTCTATTTTAGTATTCCAGATCATCCAAGGTCATTGCTTTTAATGTCATTTGACAGCCTGTGTAAGACTTCCTATTAGTGATTAATAGTAACCTAGGCCCTATCTTGCACCATCTCTGAGATACAGCGACTTATTGACCCAAAATTGCACATTTTCCATACCCCGGACCCTCTCATTTAGCACCACTTGGGGTGACCCCTTACAAATTTATGGAAAAGCTTTACAAATCCTGAAACTAAAGTCTTCCAGGCAGCTAATGGTAAAGATCTGGTGATCCTAGCTTGCACCACTTTTGACTGATCCACCAGTGTGACAGACAGACAAACAGACAGACAAACAGATGGACAAAACTGCTATGGCTAAGACGCATTACAGCAGCAGCTGCTGTTGCGCGCAAAGACCTAGCAATGCTACTATTTTTTGACTTTTGCAAAAAAGCAAATCTTCCAGAGTTACTCCAGGTTAGAGTGAGTTCCAAAAGAATTTTTACAGGATTACTGGAACCATGCAGAATGTCTTTACACACCAGATACAGTTCATATAAAAAAGAACTCACGTTGTAGATGATCGTAACCAGTCATTAAGCAAAATCAAAAACAATGACTAACCAGACTTGGCATCCTCCTCTGCTCTTTTTGCCTCAATCTCAGACCTGGCTTTGAACCGTGCCGAGCTGAAGCGGTAGAGGCGCGGCTTGTACAGTGTGTTGACGAGGCGCTTAGTGCGCACTTTGCGCCCCTGGATGTAAACCCTCATCCGTGGCTCCACGTACAAGATCGACGCATATGCACGAAAAGACTTGCGCTCCGGCATCAACCTGAACAGCGAACAGCATGCAGCAATCAATGCATGAATCAAAATACATTTGTACAGTGCCATATGTCACAAAAAATTTAATTATAACACGAAAACATTAATTATGTCAACAAATCAAATGCATCCAATCATATGACATAGTAAGGAATGCATCGGAGACAGCAAAATGAAATTCTCCACAGCAGCAATAAAAACAACAAAAAGATAATTAAACAGGACAGAAAATTTAGAACATTCACTACGCTACAACAGCCAGAAGGACAAATTACCTAACAGAACAAAATATCAAATTCAATGTTAAACAGGGTTTGGTATAATCTACACTCTCAACCCCAGCAGGTGAAATGATACTCAGCATTCAGCATTTGTTGCAATATTATTTTATTAGTATACAACTCAGAGTAATACTTTTCCACATATTTATTAGCATACATGAACAGAATAAGAAAATAAGCAAATAACACATTAAAACAACATTTTGTCAAATACTAGCACAAGTAGTCAAAACAGTCAACTAAAACTACTCTGTTTATTCTACCCACAAATGAAAAAAAGCTGAATGGAATTATAACAACAACAGTGATTCACACATATCATTTGAAATGAAAACTTGCATTAGCACTACCTAATGATAATAAAACATCCAATACCATTCATGAAAAGCAGGCATAAAATATGCAGTCAGAAACAAAAATACTACTGCAGTAGCAAATAGTATACTAACCCATCATCCGTTTCTCCAGTTCCGAGCTCGGGGTGTGACAGGAGTATGTCGTCTGCACTGGTTCTAACATCAAGCTCTGGCAAGCCAGAATCTAGCAGCTTGAGATTGTAGACAATGACCAATGAGCCCGAAGAGCTCTCGATCTTGTCAAACTCTTTCATAAACTGAGCCTCAGTCTTAAACGGTGAATACTTCAAGATCAGCTCCATCTCGGTTTGGTGCTGTTCACAATGCAATCACCGAACGTAAATAACTACTAACTTATAACTTCCGCATGTGGTATTCATACAGGGTGGTCCATAAAAAACGTGGCACTTTATTTTTGTCCATATCTTTGCCAATTACCGACCGATTTTCAAAGCTCTTTCACCAGCACACTCTGCAAACAATTTGCAATAATGTGACTATTGTATATCCTACCACGCTATTAGTGTATCTCTACACTAATTTGTGAAATATAAATGCAAAAAAACTAGCGATAATAACATTCATTTAGGTGCCAGTGAAAGAATTTGAAAATCAGTCAATAATTGGCGAAAATATGGACAAAAGTAAAGTGCCATGTTTTTTATGGACCACGGTGTATATAAGTACCATAAATAATACATCCATCACATCAGCACTGCACTTAGTCTGTAAACGGGCATTATCAGTCCAGACTCACATTATGTCATGGACAGGTAAATAAAAATTCACAAGTTCATACAATGTACAGCTTACAGAGGTCGCTTACTTTCACATGACTAGATAGCACAAGTGTGCATCCCCAGTAACCTATTTCTATTGCTGGTGTGGTGCTGCTGATTCAAAGTCATAAAGTATAAACAGAAGATAAGAGCAAGATAAAGAAAACATTCTACAAAAGCCACTGCAGACCAGCATGTCCAACACAAGCAACATCAAGCAGTCCAGAGTCAATTAAACAGATTACATTATATGGATACCTTTTCTTTCTCCTTTGGTGTCTTGGCCCAAGGCTTTTTAGTCTGTGAGTCAAACGAGGGCATTGGAACAATAATCTGCAAAGAATCCACAACCACGTTATATCATAGACACACTACAAATTACCATTCATCATCAGAAACTCAATTACTACTAAAAATGATAAAAATGAAAGCAAACTACAACATTAAAATGCACAACATTAATAGTCAAATCTGTTTTATAAACTATACTAAAATTTAATACCATCCAGTTACAAATGATGCAAGAAACAGATTCACTACAAAATCTTAGCACTGATGACAGTTATTAATTTGCTCAATAATAAGTATTACTAACATTACAAAACTTTTGGCAAAAACAAAATTAATAACTAGAAATTTAGGGCAAAGCCCAACGTGAGTCTGCCTGGCGCCCTAAGTCTGACTGGGGGCTCACATTCCCATCATATAAGTCACGTGGCCCGAATGCGCACAGTGGACTCAGGGTAGGTAGACACTAGCCAACTAACCGTTGTCATTAGTGGAACAAAATTCACCCAATTTTTTATGTTCAACGCGAGATGGATGGTAGTTTATAACGCCATTTACCACTTGTCGATTTCTATATCCGTTCCAGAGATATTCGTGCTAAAAAGTTGAAAGTTGTCCTAAATCGTGCTAAATTTTTGACGTTTTTCGCAATCCCAAATTTCAAAAGGGTGGTGACCCTCAAAAGTTGTACACACGTTATCAGCCCAACTTAGCACTACGTCACGTGGCAAAGTTTCATTAGGCTACTCCCTTTGGCTTTAAAGTTATAGTGGCTAATTTGCTACAATTTAAGCTAATTTTAGACCCCCCTTTAAAAAAATGTAAAGGGCCACCGTCCCCAGTGGGAAGTGCGCTAGTAAGACTTGTCATTCTGTAGCGCGTGTAAAAATTTGGGGTCACAGCACCCCATGTGAGCCAAAATATTGTCTTCCGGAAAAGATAATCTGGTGGATGAGTATGATTTCACCACTTAATTTCTGTGATTAATGGACCAAAGTTCACCAAACTTTTTTCACCCAACGTGGGAGGAATTGCGGTACAAAATGTACTTGTCTGATTTCAAATATTTTCATCTGTTCCAGAGATATTTGGGGTAAAACCCAATGTGAGTCGGCCCGGCGCCATAAGTCTGATTGGGGGAAAAATTCAGGGGGGATGAAATTCCCCCTGGTAGCAGTCACATGGCCCAAACTCAAATGCATTAGCATATGCAAAACACGCAATGTAAACTTAGGGTTGGTCAACATTTGCGCCTATAACTTTTTTCATAGTGGACCAAAGTTCACCAACTTCTTGCTCAACTGCTGAAGGACCCTGCTTGATAACGATGTTAACCGCTTGTCAATATCTCAATATGTTCCAGAGATATTCGCAGTCAAATTAGAAAGTTGTAATAAATTTCACCAAATTTTAGACGTTTTTTGCCCTTCCAAATTTTGAGGGTATGTCATGTGGCAAAGTTTCGTGAAGCTACTCTCACTACCCTCCAAAGTTATAACCATGCACTCACTACATTTTCAGCCATTTTTGGCCCCCATTTTAAGAACATTGTTGGGGGACCCCCATCCTCCATGGGGTGTGTGCTAGTAAGACTTTGTCATTCTCTAGCATGTGTAAAAAAATTTGAGGGTGCAGCACCCACTAGGGCAAAAATATGGTTTTCCAAAAAAGTCGATTTGGAAGGGTATAATTCCACATAGAAATCTCCACAATTAGTGGACCAAAGTTCACCAGACTTTTTTCACCGAATGCAAGAGGAATCGCAGTAGATCAAATACTTGTCTGATTTTGAATACCTCTGTCCGAAATCGGGCCAAATTTTGCATGTTTTTGGCCCCTGAAATTTTTTGGGGGTATGTCCCCTAAAAATTTTGGACCGGCATTATAAAATAGGGCCTATTTCTGACCATCGTGCAAAATTTCACGCCGGTCGGCCCACGCATCTCGGAGATTTCACGAGTGGAGAAAAAAAAACATCAGGGGTAAAACATAAGTCTGCTCCGCAAGCTATCGCTTTCGGGCGGACTAATAAACTAGAAATTTGGGGCAAAGCCTAACGTGAGTCCGCCCGGCGCCCTAAGTCCGACTGGGAGAAATTAGCAGGGTAAGGGAGGGGGGGAAAATTTCCCCTGCATCCAAGTCACGTGGCCCAAACTCAAATGCATTGGCATACGGCGAACGCGCTTTGTTGACTTAGGGTAGGTCAACACTAGCGCTTATAACTTGATTTCTAGTGGACGGAATTTCACGCCGTTTAGATTATGTCGTTATCTTCATCGGTTCCAGAGATATTTGCGCTCAAACTCGAAAGTTGTCGTAAATCGCACCGATTTTTGAACGTTTTTGCCCTCCCAAATTTTAAGGGGGGCGTTGCCCCCAAAATTTGTGCTTGCATTAACACCCCAACATAGAGACACGTCAAGTGCCAAAGTTTTGTCGGGCTACACCCCGTAACTCCGAAGTTATAAGCGCTAATTTATTACATTTTAAGCCAATTTTTGACCCCCCTTTGAAAATTGTAAGGGGGGCCGCCGTCCCCGGTGAGGGGTGCGCTAGTAAGACTTGTCATTCTCTAGCGCGTGTAAAAATTTGGGGGTGCAGCACCCCTTAGGGGCAGAAATAGGTTCTTTCGAAAAATGCGCTTTAGGTGGGTACGAGTTCACATCGAGATCTCCAAGGTCACTGGACCAAAGTTCACCGGACTTGTTTCACCTAACGCAGCAAGAATCATGGTAGATAAAGTAAAAATCCGATTTTGAATATCTTCATCCGTTTTGGAGATAATCGCCGCCGAACTTCGAACTCGTCCGAAATCAGGCCAAATTTTGCATGTTTTTGGCCCCTGAAATTTTTTTGGGGTGGACCCCCTAAATTTTGGACCGGCATTATAAAATTGGGCTTAGTAGTTACCATCGTGCACAATTTCATGCCGGTCGGCCCACGCATCTCGGAGATCTCGCATCGGGAGAAAAAATAAATAAAAAAAACATCTGGGCTAAAACTTAAGTCCCGGGCAGACTAATAAATATCTGCAGTAAAACATAAGTCCGCTCTGAAAACTATCATTTCCGGGCGGACTAATCACGATTGTCAGTGGCTGTCACTCTACTGATACAATGTTGAGTGATTTCAGCTGTTTCAAACATTCCCAACTCCAACATCTCAAAAAGCACACACTGAAATATGTGTAAAACAAACAGAATATTGTAAAGTAGATAACATTACAGCACAACTGTAGTAACAAAACTGAAGAACTGTTTCAGGTCCCAGGTCACCAGTCACATTAACAGAACAACAGAACGACATCAATAAAACATTTAATACACATAATTCATACCTCGTCAAGCTGTTCAGCCTCATGGAATGTTCTCGACAAAAACACGCAAGTTAATGTTGGACCCTTCTTTGTGAAGAGGATGAAGTCGTTGCCAATCCTCATTGATCCACTGCAACACAATAGCAATAGCAATAGTCGTAACTGTTACAATGTTTACAGTGCTGTCATCGTAGCAGTGAACTGACACTGTGAGAGTTCACCTGGTTCATTTGATCAGAGCAGCATGAGTGGCCAACCTTTGGACCAGGCCAATTGACCTGAAACTCAGATCCACCTGTAGGCAGCTACATGTACTAGTACTACACTAACCATCGCCATTCATTACTGCTCAGCCAGAAAGCTAATACTCATTTTACCATCCCACAGAGGGTAGAAGGCTGAGTCGACCTAGTTGGCTAGCTTCATACCGAGATGGTTTACCTGCCCACAGGCAGTAACCCATCCAAGTACTAACCTGGCCAAGCGTAGAGTAACTTCACTAATACGATGAAATGTGTTACCCTTACGCCAGGGCACCAACATAGACATAGACGTGAAAGTCTTTTTACTATCATGATACCCATGATGGAACATCCATGAGACTAACTACAAAAAATATGATGACTTCATATTCTATTCACCAGCTCAGCATTCACTGCTTGTTCAGCGGCTCAGCTCTAAAACAACTGATTCAACTGCAATCTCAAGACATCTCTACACAGCTGCATATAACTGACATCACATGACTGCCGAAAACAGTAAATGTTGTTCTTATCATGTGATTAACATTGCCTAAACAACTGCATAATAACAACGCTTATCAATCTTGATAGCAACTCATGGCCAAGTAATCTTTCCAATAAATCAAATTATTCACTTTAAGTTGAAAATGAGAAAATGTATCTTAGCATCTATCAACCATATATTTTATGTAGCTACCATACTCTGTGTGCAATTTACAACAATTACAAAGCAATTTTGTGCAACAAAATCGATACAAGAAGATGACATCATTAACTGGTCAACTACTAAAACTATCAACAAGAGATTAGCAAAGTATGCAACATATACCCTAGTCATTAGTCCACAAAACAATCACCAAAGAGTAAAGGTTAAAAATGTGTGTAGCTCTTTATGAATGAGAAGCCATCTTATTACTATTATTCACTTCTTCCCGTGTACCAAGACTACAAGAGACTGCGGGAAATTATGTTACAATAAACACTAACAGATGGTAAAAAGCACAATACTTACGATTTGAGTCCATTGCCATACATTCCAATCAGTTGGGAATCCGTGGATTTCTTTGTAGACTTTCCAAATGTTATTATGTCATAAGCCTCACCTACAATTCATGTAGTGATTTTCAACCGGGGTTCCGCGGAACCCAAGGGTTCCGCAGCTGGCCATTAACAAATAACCTAGCATGCGAAATCACGCCAGACAATGTCGTAGAAATATTCAGCACTGAATCCTTCAGTTGAAATTGCGTTTCTGTGCGTCTATTTTTGCATAGACCCACTGTGTTGAATAATCTTTGTTTTTAGTAATCATAACATATTGGAATTGTAAGCCTAAAATAAAAATATGTTATAATGTAGGCCCCCTATGCACAACATTACTCAACTCCGAGGATTAGTGCATTATCAGAAATGAAGAAAAAAAAGAAAAACAATTGATTAGGGTAATGGTTACAAAATTGTTTGATCATTTACTTATTTAATTCAATTCTTTAAACATTCTGCTAAAGAAAATTAAAGACGCGTATCTGTCCAATGGGGTCTACGTGATAAGTTTTCTGCGTTGATGTCGGGACCGCCGGGACTATATAAGAAGCCGTCAATGACCGCCTCGTCCATCGTGTTTGGTTAAATACAATACTAATACGGTCAAAGTTCATGATATAATTGGCCATCTTTGTCACCTTTGTCTTTTCCGTGGGGGTCTGCTCTGCTGGGGAAATGAGTCGTTGGACTCACGGATCAATGCATGGGGTTCCGTGAGTGACCTTCACGCTTGTGTGGGGTTCCACTGCAGCAAAAAGGTTGAAAAACATACAAATTCACTCCGCACAGTCTGGAACTAATGCACTGCTAGAATTTGCAGTTCTACCTCTGCACAGACTTTCCACCGCCTCCTTAAAACTCACTCTTTCCAGCAGGCTACAGCTCCCCCTAGCAGCTCAACCAAGTGCCTCAAATTCGGCCACCACGTACTTTAAACATTCAATTTACTTACTTACTTACTTACAATGCTACGCCAGCAATATTAAGTTAGTTATGCCACAGCTGTAATTGTTGAGCTCTACACTTGTTGATTACCTAAGTTATATGAACCGAAATACAGCAGAACATAACTGTAAAATTACACCACAACATGACAACACATGTTTTTTAATGTGAAATTTGTTTAACCAGCCCATTCGTCCCATTACTCCACATAAAGGCAGGAACTGCTGATGCAGTACTTTTTAAGGGCCAACTGTTCTTCCTAAATTACTCAACCAACAAAGTCAAAGCATTCAAAGCACAAGAACATGGCAAATATGTTAATTATAAGCATAAATGACAATACCTGGTGTCATGCCCTGACCATCATCGAGAAAGCAGAGCATATAGCCACCACGCAACGACTGGTCAGGAACTGCCGACAACAATCAACCACAGACTCAACCGAACATTTTACTCTTGCAATCAATGAGCAACAACATATCTTGCAACACAGCAGAACAACATAACTGCACTGCATTCATTAAATATCATCCGCTGACATCCAAAGCTACAGCTGTATCGACCAACTTTGTGTGCGGAGTACTGGAATTTAATTAACCAATGAACTTAGTCAATACATCACATCACACATTACAACATATGCCAAGACAATAACAATGTCAAAACGGGTGCTTAAGGAGATATATGAAGACTGTTGACTAAACACAGCTCGATATTTCAAAAAAATATATGGCCGACTTGATTAAAATATTAAACATGTTATAAGTTGGATGTAAGCACCTGCCAATAAAAAAAATCCTGGTCAACTTTTATGGCACCCAGCAAATTTTTCAGCTTATTTAATAAATCTTAGAAGGCAATGAATGTTTTTAACTTCCCCTTGTTTAGTTCAAGATCTACAATTCCTCCAGAAAATGAACGATATTGATGATGACATATAAATTCATTGTCAAAAATATCCATGCAGGACTGCATACAAATTCACGCTATTTCACAGAATTCGATGTACACTCACTCACCAGAGTATATGTTGATTTTAGTTGCTGAAGCATCTCTGAAACGCACAACAAATAACATTTAAATATATTATTTAAATTATTCATAAGATGATAATTACCTATTACCATTTTAACAGCAGAAATGGCAATTCCCACTGGACATTAAGTTACTGGTCTTCATTATCTGTACTACATTAGCAACAATAACAGAAACATCTTCAATTCCAAAGTTCAAACTTTACATCTTAATTCCAAACTTCATATTTTACTTATAACAGCTAATACCTGGCATTGTCCAGTAGCTCTGCCAATGCTCCAAAGAGGAATTCGTGAGTTGTCCTGCGATAAAAAAACACGTGGTATTGCAGCAAAAATACATAAGTAAATCTGTTACATACAATTCAGAAATGCAGTAATGCATAATTGCATATGGCCAAAAATGTTCACAAACTCAAATCAGTAACTTAATCATGGCAGACAGAAGCTATATAAGGCACAACAGGTAAAGTAAACTTAGGTTACCGAACAGCACAGTTTAATGTCTAACTATTATGTGTGGGGGTGATAGACAGACAAACAAACCTGCTGCTAACATTCTAGTTCAGAATTACTTGCAATTTGTCATATTCTTTATACCTGACGTAAATGGTGGCAAAATGTTGACAGTTCTAATATGAATACGATTATTATTTGTAAGGTATGAAAAATAATAATCCGCATAACTGCTTCATGTTGGTGGCATGGCGTAGTTGGTAACGCGTCTCGGATGAGATGAAGTTACTCTACGCCGGGCCCGGTTAGTACTTAGATGGGTGACTGTCTACAGTACAGAGCCAGCCAACTAGGTCGACTCAGCCTTCTACCCTCTGTGGGATGGTAAAATGAGTACTGGCAGTGGTCAAGGCCATCGCTAGGGAAGAAACGGCGAGTTCTGCGCAACAGTAGGCGCTGTGGCCAGGACTGCACTTGGGCTGTATGCTAGCTTAATTGGGCTTCGCCCTCACCGGCTCAAAGTGCCGTCAAGGGGATGAGCTCCCTCGCAATGGACCTAGCTGTCTATGCGGAATCTTCTTCGACTTCTTCTTATAACTGCTTCACAAACAGTGACAGTCACTGATGACAAGGTAGCATTAAACACAGATTTTCAAAAACTGTAAGGAACAGAAAATTATTAAAGGCCAGGTCGCACGAAAGAAAACGATATTGGCTAAATATGTGTAAAAAGTAACACTAATTAATAATAAGCCAATCCAATTAAATAAAAACATCGCTTGGAAGTAATTTTCAGAGAAATATGTTATGCCAGCCGAAAGCACCCAAACATGCCACAGTACTGATGACGTCACTCACAGGACGCTTTGTTGCAAAACTGACATTCGCATTGAAAACATAGTAAACTCGTCGGTTTTACTCAGAATAATGTAGGATTTTTCGTACAAATAATGATGCATAGGTGACATCAAAAGTTACATCATAACGAAGTGCTGGAATAGCATGGTTTTTTAGTAGGTTAACTATGGATTTGGCTTTTTTGAGGCTATTTGGCCATAAATTAAGCTGCATTTGACCTCAAGGCAACAAAGCTAGTTAGCGAACCTCCTGCAGATGACGTCACAGTTTGGAACATGGCCAAAGTCGTGAAAAGAGAAAAGTTAGTATTTTAAACCTGATTTTTAGGCTATTAAGATGTTTTAGCAACCAGAAGATTAATGAATATTGACAAATTAGCATTTGATTAAGTCAATTAGCATTTTAAAGCAGTAACGTAAAATGATGCGACTTGAACTTTAAATCATTAACAGAATACTAATATAAAGACCAGTTACATTTATCACACTGGCCAAGCTTCAGTATGATAATACAGCCCCTGAGTCCAAGACCTAATGACATATCAATGTAGCCAAATTTTACAACACAGCATCTGCATATCATACACAGGTACACATCAACTTATTCTTCACTGTTCTGTACTTCTCTGAGACAAAACAGTGATAGGATAATACCCATTAGCTGTGTTTGAACTTAAACAAAGGTCTTAAACCTGATTGAAGCTAAGTACCACATATAACAACAACTCACGAGTTTGTATGTAGGTAGTCATAACTGAGCTGAGCTCGGCTCAGACCTTTGTACAATGATGACATGATTTATTAGCAACCTGACATAAAGCACACATGCACACATCATACACAATGCTTGGAATACTCTGCAAATAACAATAAAGCAATGTCCAGCATGGTAGGCATTATTATCAGTCCGGGCCGGACTGACACCAGATTTTATTTTCAGTCCGGACTTAAACTGGTGGCAAATTTTATTTTCGGTGTGAATAAAAAATAGAAATGAATACTTATAGCACATTATGTCATCATTTCAGGCACCACTTGTTGGCAAAGTTGATTGGCAGTTAGCCTATACCTACCCGAACTTATAATAAGATCTGATGTCAGTCCGGGCCAGACTGATAATTTTTTCGGTCCAGCACTGCAACTGCATCAATATATCGGTACAATATTCACCAGCTGCACAGATAAACACAATCAGTGAAACATTTACTTACAGGAGTGTAAGGTACATGGAAATTGATATGCCCTTATGAAATGGTGATGAAACTTTCACTCACCAGCATCATCTGATTCCAGACCACGACTTGTAAGACAGGAGCTGCGTTTGCTGATGCAGCCACAAATTTTGAGGGTATGTCATGCATTTATACTTATAAACTATAGCGTGCTAGTGCACAGTAACTTTTTACAATCCCAGCTCAGCCCCAAGAGCAAAAATAACAGGAAGAAAAAATCAAGCATTCTACATAACCACTAAAGCAAAATCACTTAGAATTGCACTATTTTATAACTATTCTTCACATTAAATGTGATTTCGGGTTTAGCTGAAAAACACGTCGATAATCGTAATAACTCGGAAGCTGGCAGAGACAGTATTGGCACTACACAGACCATCCGGTGCCGGTAACATCTATCCGCGTAAATGCATCACAGGCTACAGAATGTGCATATTTTTGTAATCAAATAATGTACAAGAAATGAAACGGCATTCGAACCTTCTGCGAATAAATGCATAAAAACGCAAAACATCACAAAATGTTATGTTTATTCTTGTTTACTTCTGTCACACCATAGATCCACAACAAAATACAAACATAGATTAAAAACAAGCACTTGGCTTAAGTTTAGTGCTGTGCAAATTGATATATTTTATTAATCGAAACCAAACATCTTGATTCTTGAATACCGAAAAAAATGATTAAAATTAATAGAACAAATTGAACTCGATTATTTTTATGTATTGACATATTACATATGTTATTTTAGATACGTGACTGTTAATGACGTCAAAAGCCAACTTACCAATTAAAATGTACTGATAATTTAATTTCAACTCCTCCAAGACTAAATTTCTTCTTATCGGGCAACAACTTGCTAAAATAAATAACTCTTCTCTCAACACTGCTCACTTTGCTCGTAACCTTGGCTTCATATTTGACGAACACCTCACTTTCTCGGATAAAATCTCTGCACTGTCTAAATCTTGCTATTCTCACATTCGTCAGCTTCGTTGCACCGTCCTTTCCTTGATTCTAAAACAGCCACCCACACTGCAACTTCCATCGTTCACTCCAAACTTGACTACTGCAAGTCTTTATACTACAATTCTTCTTAAGTCTTAATTAAATCGTCTTCAACACATTCAAAACTCCCTTGCTCGTGCTGTGGTCAGAGCTCCTAAATTTAGTCATACCATTCCTATTCTTAAATCTCTTCACTGGCTCAAAATAAATGAACGTATTGAATATATAATTATTCTCTCTCTTACCTTTAAACTTCTCTATATCGCTCAACCTCTTTATCTGTATAACATAATCTCTCTTCAAACACCACGTAGCCTAACACTCGATCCTCGTCTGTCGTCACTCTAGCTCGTCCACCTACTCGATCGTTCTTTCTTAAAAATTACCAGTCGTTCTTTTCGCCATGCATCACCTCATCTTTGGAATCAACTCCCTCACTCACTTCGATCGTCAGCCACGTTTTGATCTATCTCTTCCTGACTCACCATATTAAATAATTAGGCAGGGCAGGAAGTTAACTGCATTTTTTGACAGACAGCTGCAAATTTCCGACAAAAGAAATGGGGTGCTCAAAATTTCAATTTCGTTCTTAAATTCCCCCAAATGGTGTTTTCAGCCCCAAATTTAGCATTTTGGACGACAATTGTCCAGAAGCCCAAAAATTAGTGGGGAAGCCACTGGTTCATCAGTTTCTGCTGCATACTGCCTTCTTCAGAACGTCTGTCCGCCAGGTGTTGCTGCGGTAAACAGTAAGTGACGATGAAAAAGTTGTAAAGACTTCATAAGCTGGAAAAATTGCAGCTGAAGTTTTTGACATTACAGTATAGGGGCGTAGTTAGTGCTCTAATCGCTGTTATAAATGCACAGAACATAGCAACAACATAAGTGCTTTATATCATTATAAACAGAATCAACTTTGCAGCACCTGACAAGTAATGTAAAAAAATAAATAAGCTTAAATGCACCAGCACCAATGAAAAATTGTGTTAGGCCTATATGTATAGTACATTGTAATAGGCCTAGACAGTAGGCATAAAGGCACAATAAATGAATAGACTCCAAGTGAAGTTCTAAGCAGTAACACAAAACAACATAGCCCTACACTGCAGCATAAAAAAGCAACAATTTACATCAAGTTTACAAAATATCACAAAATACAGTAAAGTGCGGAAGAAAAAATCACAAAAATATTTGTATCAAACATCAAAAACATCCACATGAGTCAATATAAACTTCATATAAAATTTCTGAGAAAAAAAGGTCACACACTGACACTGAGAACGCAAATGTCACCACCAACATAATTTGATTGCTTTAAAGAAGAGCTTGGCACGTTCACTGTAGCCTAAATGATGAATTCTTTCTAAGGTTCAACGCTTAACAACTGCTGCTGAACAGTGTGACAAACATTTGGTGACGACATTGTGGGTAATTTTGCAGCTGAAGTGAGACTTCTGACAAACCAGCAGTATTTCGATCACTAAGCCTATCTCCGCCAAAACTGAACGTAGTGAACTGGTGGAGGTTAAATAATCACTTCTGTCTGTGTCTGTCTTAGTACAATAGCGACTCATAATGCAGCGGCGCCGCGACGTGACGTCACAATAGCAATGACGTCATTACATCACCAGCAAGAACGCGTGCTCCCAGGGCGCTAGCTATTAGCATTAGGAAAGAAAGACTGTAGTTATTTTATTGTTTCAACTAACAAATTCACAGAATGCGTTTAAATTGGTGTTTCGTAAAAAAAATCACTTGGCAGAGATATGCACTCTCACGAGCGCCTTTTATCTAGTTCAAACTATTTTCTGGACAGCACACGCATTGTCCAGCGGCTCAGTAGGCGGACGGCGTGCATCGTTGGCTGAGAAAGCAGTCATCGACCTCGGGTATCTCTTCAGCGTCAGTGCTCGAGGGCGACGCCGTCGCGTCAGCGACGCATGGCGGTGGACGCAGGTCGACGTCAGCGGTGCAGGAAGCACGCACAGCATCTACGACCTCCGAGTCCACGTATGACTTCAGCCTGGACTCATCATTCACACTCGACGACAACTGCTTCAGATACTCACCAGCCTACACCACACGCATTCACCTGCACGCTTTGAAGAACAACCACCAAAGTAATCTGCTGAGAGGCGGAATCGCTCGCTGGCATTCGACAGGCGGCTGCATAGGACTGACGATATGGCTGCAATTTGCAATTGCATGTCTCGGCTAAGAATTCGATCCCAAGTCCCCCCCTTCCTCTGGGGGTCAGGACTCAGGGATCCCCATCTCAGGGTTCCCACTGTAGATATGAATTATAATTCAAGGACTTTCAAGAAGTGCCAACATTAATCTTCAGTGACTAAGTGTTGACATTTGTTGACATTACGCAACATGTTGCTACCTTTCAGGATCCATCACTTAATGAATCCTGGCTGTAACAACTTCAGCATGACACACGAGCATAGCGAGCAAAAACATTTTTTAAGAAACGTAAAATTAAATCACATAACGCAAACATGCCTAATGTTTATAGTTCCATTAATATTTTCCAGTTTTCCCTAAAAGATCCAATTCGTTCAAGGACCTTAAAATTCAAACTTACGTACTTTCAAGAACAAACCTTAATTTCAAAAATTTTCAAGACCTTGAATTTAGAGAAAACAAACTTCAGGACTTTCAAGGACTTACAAGGACGCGTGGGAAACCTAGCTGCCATCTGAAGCAGTGTGTCACCGGAAGTAGCAAAAGCGATTGCACCTATAAAGGTTAAAGATGTGTACAGGTCTTCACGAGAACCCACCTCAGAGCTGCTGGGTGTCGTCTGCTGTATGAAATCACAGAGTGTTACCTGCCACCCGACACATGTAAATGCACCTCGCCTTAACTCCAGCCAGCCTGGATGGATAGAAGGCTGAGTTGACATGAATGGCTGGCTGTAAAATCGATATCGTTTACCAGTCCACAGTCATCTATCCAAGTAGTAACTGGGTCCAGTGTAAAATATAACTTCGTTGATTGAAACCAACGTGTTAACCACTACAGCAAGCCGACACCTAATGTTCCACCTAGCACATCTCTAGGGGTTTTAGCCCTTCTTCAATTAACAGCCTCTTGTCACGGAAACAACAATCAACAGGCATAATCTACTACTATGTATAAATATTAACGTTCACTCAAGTGCAAAGTTAGCACTAGAGCTAAACTGATTTTCCTGACCAGAGTTTTTTTGACAATTCTCTAACACATCCATGTCTTTTAATCAACTCGTTGACTTACTTTACCGCAAAGAATGCAGTGACGTAGACTCAAGTCCAGCAAAAGACGTGAGTTGGACTCAAGTTCTTATTTTTCAGGACTCGAACTCGAACTCGGACCCTCGTGACTCAGACTTGAAACCAGTTGGACTTGGACTAAGTTGACATGAGCCACTTGACTACATTACCGGACTCAGTTTTCCTGCTGCACCCAGGTTTTTCAGACATACAAATGGTCAGCATGAATTGGGACAGGGTGAATGAGGGACGAACCTGTTTCCACTGAGAGCGGTGTGCGTGATGGGTGACCAGCACGGCCAGCACGTCTGCCAGTCTGACGGCACTGCTGTCGTTGCACTGGTTCAGCAGGTCGCCAAATACCAACAACGCCTCTTCCGTCTTACCGCTCGTGTACGTCCTGCGCATAGTGCACGCCCACACACGTCTGTCAGCAAATTAGCAGACAGGCAAAACGTAAATTTATATAGTGCATCAATGCCAAAAAAGCCCCTGACGGAAAAAAATGTTTTACGTAAAATCGTCCAAATAGATGGTGTGAACAGGATCACGCAGATGTCTCGGTAGTGAGTTCTGGCTGATCAGGCCAGCGACACAGGATGCACAGATAAAACACACCAAATTGAAGAAAAAAACTAATCCGCTGAAAAAACAATGGAAAAACATTAAAAAATGTAGGAAAATTTACTAAAAAGCAGGGACATTCGTTACTTTTTCTTACATAGTTCATGCATTTAGTACCCACTCGTACTATGAATAGAATGAACGTTACACCTCTTCTGCAATTTCCTGGTGCAGAACTGCAGCAATATTTTATTAGCAGGGTCTGTTTTTATCAATGTAGAACGACATACAGATACAGCATATGCAATATAGTCTACAACGTACCGTACGGCGTCGAGGTAAGTTTTAATGAGCGTCATTCGAGCGTCAAGTCTAGCGATGGCGGCCTTGTACGTGTCCTTAGCTGCCGGTGACTTGCAGAGCACATGATATGCCTCACTGAGTGCCGCTAACGCTTTCTCATAGTCGCGGTAATCATCCGCTTCCACCTACACACCAATAACTAACATGAATGTGAGTCTCATTTCTAGCTTAAAATGCACCAGAAACTATTTGGTTATCAAACACTGGACAGATCCCAGGGAACTTACTCCAGACACCTAAATGAATTAAATATGAAAGAATTAAAAAAAGGGTTGACAGAAACAAAGGCAGGAATAAAAAAGAAAAAAAGGGGGCACCTTCACCCCAAAGCAGTTTTTAGAAAACTTTGTTTCTATGCCTGACATAAGCCCGTATATATTGAAACTGCATGCTGAAAGAGATAAGATGCAATCATTCAACTATGGTGACATGAGCTGACACTTGTCTGATAGTAAAATTACAGCAACTACATGTACACTGCCTGTGAGCATGCGACATAGAAGTTAGCGAGCGGCTCGAGTGCATTGGCCTTCTTGTAGAAAGCGACAATGTTCTTGATGATGTCTGCATTGGCAGTCCAGTTGAGCGCCTGCAGATAGTTAGCAGCCATCACGTAGATCTCCTTCTGACGAGACGCGTTCGCATAGAACACGATCTTCTCGGTGTCACCGGACTTCAACAGCGCTTTCATTGCCTTTAGCCAATCAACCAGAGTGGCCTCAATAGTAGTGATACCGTAGCCTATTTCAACGTTAACAGTACAAGTTTAGACGATGATCTCTAAGAAATATTTCATTTTAGCTCCAGAAGAATGTTCAAGTGGGCTGGAATTAAATGCGACAGAGCTAAGAAACAGACCATTCCAACCAATGGGCAACCAATGCACATTTTCGGCCAAGGAAGTTCTCTAAGCATTTGAAGCTGTATACAGATACAGCTTATACGCTGTTCACTGAAGTTTCTTCATTGTGCAATCATCCTAAGATGCCGCACTTTGAGTCATGCTCTTTCGTCCATCCATCTGTCTGTCCATCCCATAGACTCCTAGTTACAAGACTTGAAGATGCAGAAAATCAAAAATTGGTGTCAATGTTTACCAGGGCACAGCGTTGGCAGTAGACCTATGCAGTTTTCTCGTTCATCCACACATTCACAAAACAAGATATACAGCAGCTTTTGATCTAGTGAAAAAAAATTATACCGGATTTCTAGCAACCCAAATGAAAACTAATATGCTACTTTAAACATTGCATTCAGTAACAGACAACATTTGACTCCGCTACGTTTTTTTGTGCGATTTTGTTGCTGTGTAGAAACGTTTGCAAATGCTTGCTGATGGAACCATGTGGAATACCTTGACTTTGTTGCCGGCCTGTGTGAACTTCTTGGCCGCCAGTCGATACTGGTCCTGTGAGTAGCAGACCTCACCCACAGCGTCGAGCACACGACACCGCTCAACATCAGTCATGCTGAGATCAGTTGCAGAGGCAGGACTAAGCTTCTCTACCAGGGAGTCTGTCATTGGGATGTGCTGGTCAGCACACAGGTCCAGTGCATCCCAGTACTGCGCGCAGTACAACATCGCCACTCAATGCGAATGCGTGTTATACAAACCCCTAGCAGCTGTCGAAAATCTTCCACAGCTTCAGAATGTCCTTTTAAGTAAAATCGTATATGACTGAAAATTGCTAGTCTGATCGATCGAAAGAAAGAGGAAATGTTCTAGGCCTACTGTGTCTGTCTTCTGTGTTTGTCTTCAGAGCAAATTAGTCAGAGTTATGAAAAAAAATTTTTGCTGAGATTTAGAAAGATTTGCCTTTTTGACCAACAACTCATGTGCTGATCGTCTTAAGATAAAAACTTCTACAAACACAGAACACTGAAAATGGTTTTCCATAACTTGCCAGCACTCCTTAATCGACTAAATATCGAATAAGTTAGATTTCATATACATCCACCACATCAATTACATTACGGAACACACAGTTAATCTTGCAGAAGTCTATCTGGTAAGTCAATAATTTTTAATTACACTAAACAACACGTCAAACCGAGTCTGGCAGCAGTGTATATAAGGGCCACAAGAAATATTATTATGGGGCCGTCCTTCCTAGAAGGAGGCCCCATCATGTGTTGATCCTGTCCATCTGTCTGTCTCGTGCCTCCACCTAGAGGGAAAACGAAAAGGCCTACGAATACCAAACTTGGTAGGAAGGGTCCCCGGGACACGAGCACCCTGTGGACCAATTTCAAGGTCAAGGGGTCAAAGGTCAAGGTCACAGGATACAGTAGTTGTGTCAACGTAAGCCTAATTATCAGAATTTCTAGATGCTGATTGGTTGATTAGCGTATATAAGCGACATATTTGGCAGGTGTCATAAGGAACCCTCGCCACCTTGCCCCGGGTGACCTCGTTACCATGGCAACGGCCGTTCCCTCCGTCTGTCCGTACTCAACTGCAAGACCGGCCCCATAGCGGGCGGCCCCTTAACGGCTGCACCCTCTTGTTAAATTGTAACCAATCTAATGTACTCCTTGCACGCATTATTTTCTCCTGTATTCTTCTAAGTCCTTTTTCGTTCCTTTCAATTTGTATTAAAAACCTGGCATCAATTTGAGAAGAAGACAAGAAATCTGAGCTAATGCTCATGAGATGCGCAAGAGCCTACGGCAGTTTCTATTCGCAGGTCATCATGGTCTATCTCCATCCATTTCTTCACAATTCACTCTTTTTGCAGCCAAAAATTGCCAAAAAATCATTTAAAATCAATATTTTTAAATTCAAGGTCATTCAAGGTCATTGATGTTGATATTCCTAAGAAGCTCGTCACCAGTGCTTGTTATGATAAGCAGCAAGTCTGTGCCTATCTGGCAGTATCTGCATTTTCACGCTAGACAAGACAACAGCGGATAACGTCTTTTTAGGAGGGGTGCCCCCTTTCACCTAGTGGCACAAAATTTTGTCACGAAATACTAGAGACGCCATGCTATCATACGGTATAAACCCGAAGTCTCTATCTCAACTGGTCTTGAAACGGTACCGAGTCGTGATGGACAGACAGATGGACGGACAGATGGACAGACGGACGAACAGAATTACCATAGTTAATACGTGCTATAGCTATACTAGCTCTTGCGCATAAAAAAAGTGACCAGACTAATATTATACTAATAATGACTGGCATCGAAGTTGTTATTGAAAATTGTCTTCCCATCTATCTGGCACCGTTATAAAAATATGGCGCCTCAAAGATAATGGGGTCAATACCTTGACGTTTTGGGGTCACGTGACGTCAACGGTCACGTGACCATTCGACTCATGGTGATCAACTTCCTATGTGTGATCCACTGTGACCACGCATCTATCTAGCACCGTTATGGAGATAAGGCCATTTGAAGTTCTTCCAGAAAGGCTCTTCCAGGAACAGAGGTCAGTTGTCGGTCGGTCCTCAATATTACACTGATCTCATATCCTCTTCGCTACGTTAGAAACGTAGCACATGAGACGTAAAAAAACATGTAGATGGATCTAAAATGCAGCAACCATTTGGTTTTATTCTCCACCCGACATTCTAACACCTAAGCCTGATTTCATAACTTTCCAGCCTTGGAAAAATCACATTTTTAAAATTCGGCAACTTTTCAAGATTTTCCCGAGTCTGTGTGCAGACTGCAAACAGCGCCGATAACGACGTACTCGTTTGGCGAGTGCTAGAATGTTGACAGCGCGGTCAAAGCGTGAGTTCTGAATGAAGAAGCTGGCGGCGCTGTTGAGTAGCTGTGGGTCTGAGCTTTCGGTCAGAGACTCGGACACTAACTCCAGCGCATCAAACTGACGAGTCTCCGCACCCAGCTGCACTGCTCGCGATATGTACCCCGCCTACCACACACAGCTGCAGCTGTAGCAACGCCGTATCTACTAGGAGAATATGAAGTTAAGTTTTAATACATTAACACTCACAACTTGATCAGAGGGCATATACAGTGAGCCAATGACAAAGATGACAAGGACAATTAAGGCCAAAACCATAAACTCAGACTCTAACTAAAACCGTTTTGCCCAAGATTTTGGGCTGAAGTTCAGGCAAATTACAAAAATTTGAGCATTAAGACCAACACCAAGACCGAGGTGGCCTAACATCACTAACCTGCTAAAGCACTAATTTCCAAACTAAAATGATATCTCTAGTAAGTAAGGTGCATTGGCTTTCATAATATGCTAAGTTGTTGCTGATTAGCTTTTACGGTTTTCGATGAATAATGTGGAATATGCTACACCACTACTACTTTTCAATGAATAATGCAGTAGCATTTGTTCTTAGCAAAAAAAAACCCTTGGATAACAGTTCACAAGTGCGGAATGACATGCCTTGTGGTAGAGTATGACGGCGTGGTGCTCATTACCAGGCTGTTTCTCCAGATACTCTGCAGCCTGTAACATGTCCTCGGTGCGGCCAAGAAGAGCCAGGCTGATGAGTTTATCAGTCAAACCATTCTCCTGCACCACAGCATCAAATTCAACACTGTCATCAATTGCTAACTTATCCGCACCAGCTATCTGCTTCAGACATTTATCATTGGCACTGGCTGCAATGTCAGCCAATTTGAGCTGCAATATCAATAAATGCGTATGAAAAGATATCAAACTGACAAGTTGCGAATTAAATGTTTATTGTGATAACTGCAACTGCGTACAAGCTGTTAAACCACTGTGTGCTCAAGCCAACTCAGCCTCCTACCCTGAGATGCAGAATGAGTAACAGCTAGCCCACAGTTCTGGCTACAAAGAAAACGCAGTGGATGCAGTGGTATGTCTGATATCTGCACCACTGGAACAACTATCCGTTGATGAGAGAGAGCAGAGCACAGACTGATGTAGTCAGTACCTTACAGACTCGAATGGCAGGGCCGTATGAGCCGGCTTGAGTGTAGAAATGCACTGCCTCGTCAGCGCGACCAGCCTTAGCAAACTGCTGCGCCAAGAAATAGCAAGCTGCCTTTTGTCCAGTCTTTCGACATAACTCTTCTGCCTGTCATACACAGGTACATCAGAGCTGCGTTTTTGATGCCTAACATGTTAGGCATTGTTCATAGATAAGTATATTATAAATACTATAATTAGATACTTTATGCTGGAGCACAAAAAAACAAATTTACTCGTATATTGCCTCAATACTGCAAAACAAAACTCTTTCGAACTATTTGTCTGCCGTGCTGTCAGCAAAAATTAAAACCAGTAGCTAAAAGTATTAAAACAATTAAAAGTATTATTGTCATTAGCATATTTATACTATATTTATCTATGGTACACCTAACTTGTTAGGTCATCCAAAACGCAGCTCAGGTCATCAAACGTTCACACGTGTACCATGCCGTGGACACAGTCACAGATCGGTGACAGAAGCTTCACGGCAGCTGGACCGCGGCTATGAAACAGCCTGCCGATTGAGATCCAATGAAAAGACATTACTTCTGAACATTATAGGCGGCTACTTAAGGCATATATGTTCGTTTAAGCTGCAGCGCATTAAGACTTTTTTGCTTAACTGCGCTGGATATAAGTACTCGTACTCACTCACTCACTCACATCACGTAACGCTGTAGCTGTGTATTGACGTACTGGCTGCCAAGAGTTACTTACAAATGCTCGTAGCAAGAAGACAGACGTTTCATCTTCAGTTGTATGCAGTACCAGTATACATGTGATGGTATACACAATTCGCTAAATTTTGCGTCTCAAAAAAACGTTAATTTACCTCACCTCACTCAAAACAACCAAAATTTCACCCCAGCCGGAACCTTTGGAGATTTCAGCAGCAGCAGGTTTCTACAGACTGGTTGCTCTTTCTGAGCCTAACCAATAGCATCAAAGCACTAAAAGAGGTTTTCACTTCACGAACGTATCGGAAACAGAAATGTAGCAAAAATAGTTAGACATCGCAGACCTTTGCCACGTTGTTCAAACTGCAGTAAATTTTCACTAAAGCCAGACTGTCATCGGCCTTCTCAAAGTAGCTGACTGCTGCCCGCAGATCACCCTGGGAATGCAAGTACTGTGCCCACCACTTGTACAGTTTTCTGATGGCAAACGCAAGCATCAAACTCACCGAGCTACAAATATTATAATATAATGAATATATAATATTTATAGTGCTTTGCCTCTGAAAGTGGTGCCAAAGCTCAGTGATGAAAAGTCTTGATCTCGAGGCACCTCAAAAACAAAAAAAAATAAAGTCTTGGCCTTAGTGTTCAAGAAAAAGTTTTAGTTTTGGTCTTGACAAAATCTTGCTTGCATCACTGCCAGAACGATGGTCTACTCAAACATCGCAATGTAACGTAAATCACCACTGAACCATTAAAGTAAGAAGATCATCGTTAGGCCAAAATGTAAAAAGACAATCACATCATTTTACTCAACTTACTTGTCGCATTTGCTGTTGACATAATCTTCCAGCAAACTCATGTCGCCATCGCTGAGAAGAATGCGCGGAACTTCTGTGCAGTGCGTTTCAGCATACTCATAACTATCATCAACATTCACTTTAATGCATTCTTATGAAATGATTAAAAATCAAATAATGAAAAATTTTACAGTCTGGCTTAATGATAACATTTTTGCGCACATGAACAAATATGCTGTACGTTAAACCAGTTTCAAGTCAAATCAAATCAACAACTCCATTGCAACCAAAAAGTCGGATTATGACAATATAAAATATGCGCAATAAAAAGTCACTGACTGAAATACAATTCCAAAATTCAGTAAGAAACAAAATACAAAGTTTGTTAGATAAAATGCTACTAATAACAATAGCGACAACAATGAGTGCTCTGTGAACAAAAAGAGTTACTGTTTGATAGCATTGAGGGTGCTGATAGAAGAGCTTGGCTGCTGGGTTCTCTCCAGGTATCTGGCGTAGTTGAAGTGAACCTGACGAAGACTGAGCCGATCGCTTTTCAACGCTGTCTCGAACGCCTATCATCAAACCCATCACCATACTACTCAGTGTCAACATTTTCAAATTCTTCTGCTTTCACAAAAAATAACGCATTTGAACTAACTAGATGACTTTTAATCGTCTTTCGTGTGATGTGATTTCATTTTATATAACCTAGCTGTCAGCTGCAGAATTGCTGATTTTAACAAGAATTTAATGATAATCCAGCTGGTTTAAATACAGCAAAACAGACCGGGCCAAGCCTGCTGGCTGAATACTTCAAAACTGTGCACAAGTACAAGTAAGTTCTGCTTTACAACAAATTTCACTTCATTCTAACCATACTGAGTCGTTAAAAACCCACGTTAAAGACACACACATGAGAAGAGAAAAAAACAACCTTGTCCCATTTGCAGGTATTCTGATAAAGTTTGATCAGCAGATCGTATCGACTGCAATTCTTGAGCAAGCGTTCGGCATCCTCCTGAATACAACAGAATGTGACGTTCATTGTGAAAAGACAGACGACAAGTAATTTTACACATAATAAAATTAACCTCAGTTTACTGTTGTGACTACTTCTGTACTATTCAGTCTTGTCTTTGCATCTTTTCTAAGTTATCTCTTATTTCCTAAATAATTAAAGTTTATTGTCTTATACACGTTCATCAATCAATAGTCGGAGTCGTTTCTATGGAGTGTAATTTACAGGAAACGTCCAGGAGTGCTGACAACAGTTAATGCACCCGCAAAATAGTTATGTATTGAGATGACGTTTCAAGAAACCTACAGTGCTATTGATAATGTGGGGATGTTGAGGAAGACTGTTAAAGGCAGCAAGTAAAGCAAAATGACTGAAAATTGCTAAACACAGCGACAGCAATGAAGACTAATGAAAACTGCTGACATTTAAAGACTGCAGACGGAAATACGTGCATAGAGCTGAAGGTGAATGGCGAGAATAGCAACTTGAGCATCAAGCTCCGGCTCATCAGCCGCCTGTCTGAGAGCCAGTGCCCCGCGTGCGTCAGCCATGTTACCCAGGCACACTTTGGCCACGTCCAAACATTTGGTCTTCACACTGATCTTAGCCATACTCTCCCACACTGAACGACTGCACGACAACCATGTGTACGTTACATATACAGGGTGCAGCAAAAAACGAACCCCCTAAAGTTAACTACATTTTTTCTCAGCAACTGTTTGAAATTTTAATGCGAAATTTCACACACTTATTACCCGTTTATGCCTGCAGTGCATAAACAGGTCAAGCGGCATTTGATATTCTTCTAGCGTTGCAAAGTTACAGAATGTTTTGCAAGACAACATCACATATTTGCATATTCCAAAAACTTTAAGAGTTGTTTTGCAGCACCCTGACAACTATCATATCCCAGTGTTCTGCAGTACATATGCTAAGCATCGCTGATGCACTGTTCCTGACAACTTAAGCTTGTGACCATTTGGCAAAAGTGCAGTTTCCAGACCATCCTATAGCTTAGCTTTAGTGATCAAACTGTGATATTTGGTTAACAGTGACATTATTGTCACGGTTGGTCTATGCCTTTATTGTCCTATATACAGCACTCAAAATTAAGAACAGTCATTTGCACGTTTTTATCACTTTATTTTATGCACCCGTTCGTTATTATAACGCGACAAGTCTACTTTGTTGCCACTTGAGTTGTTTGTTACAGTCCCGGTGTAACCAGGCCTTATTGTCTGTATTATCTGTATCGGTGCTGTCACCCGTTATGTGTCACCACCTTACCAGAACAATGCAGGTGCGATTAATTAGCTGCGAGCTGAAGCCCTGCTGCTGCCTGCGTTTGAGTTTGGGTGACATTCTGAGTTGTTGTAAGTAAGTAAGTAAATGATTTATAAAGCGCCAAAGTCTCAGAAAGAATCAGGGCGCATGTGTCGATGAGATACGTTTGCTGTGTTGTGAAAGCGAGATTTTGACAGGCTGAAGTAGTTGTTCTTGCGGGAAAAGTGTTGGCTGACCCCTACTTCCAGGCTGATCATTTGACGCCAGTTTGGGCGATTATGACCAGCCGGTCTTGTTACTCTTTCGTCGAGTCACGTCTTTACAGCCACTTGCGAGTGGTAAGATTAGATTATTTATAGTGTTGTTGCTTTTTTCTGTGTCATTGTGTATTTTCAATTAGGTGTAATATTGTTATAACCGCCCGACGATCTGCTGGTGAAGAGCATGGAGTTATACCTCTTGACTTAGTATATACTGGTAATTTTGATTATGGTGTTACTTTTGCATTTTTTGGCAAACTCACTGATCCTAAACGTGTGTTTTGCTCTGACTAGTTTTACTTATATAGTCGGTATGAGCACTATGAGTGTCCATGGTCTAAGCTGTAAGCTTGGAGCTGACAACGTGCCGAGGCAAGGAAGATTCGTTTGGAGTGTGGAGATCATGATCGAGTCACCGTCAACGTGCTCGAGTCGCTAGTGACGTTCTCCGAGGAGTTCTTCGAGCCGTCAGACTGAGGGAGAAACGTCGACGTGAGACCTGTTCTCCCAGCCACCGTCAAGCCTCATCGCCAGCGCTGGACAGCCGTCACCAGAACGGAAGTTACGGACCCGCGAGTCGTGAGTCATACGGTTTTGTTGTTTGTCTCCCGGCCGAGTTGCATTTGTTTCTTTTCCTTGGTGATTGTTTGCCAGATTGTGGATTCGGTTTCTTTTTGTTGATATTTTCCCCTATTTTGTCACACTGCTGTTAAACTGTTGAAACTGAAACTGTATAAAACTGACTTGTATTATTGCCTGTAACTGACGTTTTCTGACATTCGATTATTTTGATTGAACCGCTGAATTGCTAAATCTGACTATGTTCCTGTAATTTTGTGCAAATTGACATTATATTGAATTTTTACTCGATTAATATCTCGATAGTTCTAAACTCTGGTTATTTTGTATAGCGTAGGTAAGCTGTGAGAACTCATTGTGTCGTATGTTTGTATTTTGTCTGTTAGACCCCTCCCTGTGTTATTTCCTGTTAAAATTTTAATCATTTTTTCTTATTATTATAAAAACAGTCAAACTCAATACTTGGTCTTTTCTTGATTTTGCCTACTTATTATTTTCTGCTTGTTTCCTAATTCAGTATTGTATTGTATTTGTGCTGTGTGCTTTTATAAATATAAAGATCTGCAGTTTATTGCTGCGTCAGACTTCCGAGTTTATTGATATATTATGATAACATTAAGTGTTATTAAATTTATATAGGATACCATTGTCGAGGTCGTGACAGTTATACAAAAGCAAACTTCTGAGACCGATCCACATGCCAGGGACCATAGAGTATCTATGGGCAGACAACATTGTTACCAGCGTTGGCAACGGGATTGGTCCAGGGATCAGTGCGTCACAGTGGCACAAGTACGCAGTGGCCATTCTCCGCTGGCAGCAGCTTACCTGCACCGTATCGGGCGCCGGGACTTGGCCATCTGCCCACACTGTCAAGGCACTGAAGAAACAGTTGAACACCTGCTGTTCCAATGTCCAGCCCACGATCAGGCCAGGAGGGACACGTGGCCAAGAGACAGCTTCAAAACAGACCTGCGACGTCTCTGGAGCTACCTGGAACAGATTGGGGTGGTGACCCTCCCCCTGACCTGGAATGAGAAGCCAAAACCAAAACCAAAACCATGAGGTCAAGGCCGAAACCAGAAGGACAAGGCCAAGCCTAAGGCTAAAGCAAATTGTTGAAGCCGAGATCACTTGATCACTTGGTCAAAAAGTGGAATCAAAAAGACAATGACATCATAGGATATTGTGTTTTAATGTGTTAACAAAGCCGACACACAACGACCAAGGCCAGACGTTGCAAGGCCAAATGCTTAAAGCCATTTTCAAGGCCAAGACCATAGCCAAGGCCAAGGCCATACTTTTGGCTCAAAGAGGTAGCATCTCTAGTGGTTAACAGTTGGCGTTAACTGAAAACATGATGACAGTGGACGATGATCATTTCGCAACAACCATCTGCTCCTGCACCACCGTTATTTTTCTGCTTTTTCTTAACCAAGCTAGTGTGCTCAAGTTATTCTAGATTAAAATAAAAAAAGCAACAGATGGGGCATATACTGTCTTTTTATATACGGCTGTTGATGTACTGAAATTGTTATGCATACATGGTCTTCTTATATAAGGACGGCACTAAAAATTTTGTATATGATACTAGGTATTTACCACATTTTTATAGATCTAACATTTCAAGACTGAACTAAAACCCACAATGTATCTTCAGAGAGGCGAATCAGCAGTGCAGAGTCAAGCAGTGAAAAGAACTGACCATTTGACGACCCTGATGGCGCGGAAAGCCTCGTCCATGTCGCCGATTGTCAGGTGGTAACTGAAGTTGACGACAGCGGAGCGAGTGGCCGAGTCTGTGTTCTCAAGTCCGACGAAGTCACGATGAGGTCGACGCATGACAATTGACTGCAACCCACAACTGCTAGCACCATGCAGACTCACAGACTCCGATGATGATGACGATTTACTACTGACGGGATGTAAACTATTGGAAGACTCGGCTGCTGCTGCTGACTGGTGATGTCCAGTTGTCAGAAACTGACCAGATCCAGTTGATGACTTCGTCTGACGTGGATCATCGTAATGCTGCAACAACGATAACAATGACAAGCATATTATCAATAACAATAACTTGAGATAAAAATGAAGCATGATGCACGGACTCCTCTAGAGATGCATGCACCCTGCATGCAGTGGCTGTTCTAGTCTTAAGCTGAGGGTGTAAAACCCCTAGATTTTAATTCAGCACCCCAGTTTAGTGTGCATAACACAACGGCCAATGAAAAGCTCCATTGGACGATACTGCTATAAACAAAGGCAATCCTGTCCAATGGGGTTCAAGGTGGAGCACAGCACCCCCAGAATTTTGTTGGGTTCAAACTGCCACTGCCTGCTTGCATCCCTAGTGGAGGTCCAGCATTAACAAACGTGATAGCATCTGAAGGAATAAATACTAATTAACAAGAAGTAGCACCATTAAAAACTTTAATGCAGTGGCAAAAATTACACTGTAGCATCTTACCTTTCGTTGTCTTTCGTTGTTACGGCTACTTCTCTGATACCAAAAGTATCAACAAAAAGCAATGATTTGATTAACAAAAAAAACAGATAAAAGCCTTTACATTATGAGAGTTTTTGATAGTATGCTAATTACAACATGTGTAAAAGTCTGTACCTATTCTTGTTAAAAAAAAGTCCTGCGTAAATGTTCAAAAGCACAAGGTCTACAAGATAATATTCAAGCTGCATTAAATACCGACTATCAAAATTTGCTCACTAGAACACTCGGGAATAAACGGCAAACTGCTGGAGATGTGGTGTGACCTATAGTGATCACCAAACAGCATGAAGGAAGAGAAAAAAACTGTATGAGATTGAGATTCCATCATCCAAAACACCACGTGACACTATTCAACACAAACGAAATTCAGACGTACGTTCTTAGTGAAGTAGTAGTACGGGATTTCAAGTGCAATCAGCTGACTGAGCCCCACATCCAGTGGAAATGCGTCTTGAATCATCAGACTGTTATCAGCTGTCGTAAACAGCGAGACTATTAGCACACTGTCGACCTTCAACACAGGCAGCACTGATCCAATAAAATTCTGGTATAATTTGGCCTAAAAAAGTTCGCCAGTTGACACAAGTTTCCCAACTGTTCAGTGGTTTCAATGAAATGCATCCGACCATTAAAAGTCCAACAGCCTAGAAATTGAAATTCACTAAACCTACTAAACAATTTCTGCAATCAATCACATTGCAGCAGTAGCTTTAAAGGTCCATGGCCACAGTTAAACTCGCTTGTGAAATTTATGTGGACCTTAATTAGACATTTCACTCTGCATATATAATAGGTTTGAACTTTATAAATGTATGACAGTCTCGGAACAAAGAAACACATCTTACGAGCTCATAGTCGTGTTACATGCAATAATAGGCATATCTCATTTGGATGGGCTTATATCTCACTTGCTGTAGCCTATGCAATCATATCAGATGCAATCTCACATGGTGATTTTAATTGCATACTGTATCGGTAAGAAAGAAGACCGTCAAACGCTGTTGAATTTTGCAGTTCTTGATGGAAAATGGCAAAAAACGCATCTTTTGATATAAAGTCGCCTGTAAAAATTTTTCATGGTTGGGCCAAAGGAGGAGGCCATCGCACCGTGGCCTCCCCTTAAATATGCCACTGGTCATCAGCCTGTCAACATGGCATCTCATTTTCTATGGCACTTTCGTAGATCGTCGATTTTAAATGTAAGTTTTTTTGTGTTGACAAAACGCTGGTTGCCAATATTACTATCAAAATTATCAAAAAATTATGCTGTTTCAGGACAATGCATAAATTATATATGCTAATTTTGGTGTCCATGGACCTTTAAATAAGATTTTAAAACTGCAGTGCAATAGAAATGCTTCAAGATAATGTATATACATAAACTGATACCAACTTATGATACAGCTAGCAAAACGACCACATTTTTTGTTAGCAACACCAATTCATTAATTCCAAAAACAACGACATTGTTTGAGACATAACAATGACAATGACGCAACCTGGTTGGCTGTGGCAGTGACTTTATCTTGTTGGAGCGGGTTGTCATCAGCCACTGAGCGTCGGACTTCACAGACCAACAGACGAGCATAATTCACATCCCAGAACGAGCGTGTTGGGTAGCAACCAGTCACTTCATACTGCTGCCGAGTGCCTCTACACCCAGACACAACATTACTGCTTCTGTGCTTCATCATCGACGACTACGCTACAAGTTTTAAACAAATAAACTAAAAATGCGGATATTCCTAACGTACGATGGACCCTTAAAAAAGTGCGGCATGCTGGTGTAATGCTAGCATGTCAGGCTGGTGACTGCGAGGTTGCTGGTTCGACTCTCGCCCGGTGCACTGCCAGGTAACGACTTTGGGTAAGTTGTTCACAAGCCTGCCTCTGTCACCAAGCAGTACAATGTGATATCGGCCTAACCGCCGGGAAAGTAACAGCAGTATATGCGAGAGGACTGGCCTTCCGCACATATAACTGAGCTGTGTTTGCACTCACTGCCAGCTCGGGGCTATATGGAAACGGAAATGAGCACTGCTTGCATCGGTTGCAGAGTTGTGAAAGAGCGCTATTAACTATCGGCAATTTTTTTCAATGCAAGAGACTAAACTACTACAAATACTGACATCAAACGAACCTTTTAACAGATACCGCTTTCGCATGATCTGGTGAGCTGTCAATATCGTTTTTGCCAGTGCTGAAGTCGAAGAACTGCACAGTGTCTTGCTGGACGTCCCACACGTACAGCTTTGAGTCATAACCAACGTCGGCCTATATGCAACAATTTCACACACTTACTCCACGTGCTTCGTATTTTATTATCAAAAACCTGACTACTTTGAAGAATTATAGCTTCCCGAATTGTTGTGATGACATGAGATTTAAGAAGACACAAAATAAAACGTGAAATTTAGACTGTGACAAAGAATTAATAAGAATTGATAATCATAACCATAATGACAAAGTCCACTATGTTTAATATTATACTTAAATGCATATTTAATAGTGAAAATATGACAAATGTTGGCATTGTAACCTACAAATGTGCCACCAAAGACAACGTCATTCTGGAAGTCACAAACTTCTGCCAGCATCCTCCATTCTAAGCTGACGCCAATTGTATGCCTTTTCAAGTATTAACGAGATAGCTGTCCAGTGTCCACTATCCAAAAAACGCATAAAAATCACAATCATACATAAAGAACTGGAATCCTGTAAAAATTCCTGCATCCACATTGTGATCCAAATCAAGAAATTCCAGAAAATAAATTCATCAAATTCCATTTGTAACAATTTCCATGATTTTGCAAAATGACAAACAGATAAACAAACAAAGCCAAAATACCTTTTTCTTTCAATGGAAGCAACTAAATATCATGAAGTTCAATATTCTCAGTCAAAACTTTAAGCTTACTAGTCTTAAGGCAATCACACTGGCAACTTGGTATAAGCAAAACCACCTTAATTGCAATGAAGCTAACTTTAGTCCCAGTTGCATTGCAGCCGACAGACTTGATATAGCCAAGATCGTGAACAATAGATCCAATATTCTTTGCCGGAACCAACAGTTTGGCATCACGGCTGAAGCACAGAACATTTTCCGAGAAAACGATATAAAGAAAAATTACATAAAAATACTTGTCAAAAACAACTACAGCATAAGTAAGTAAGTAAGTAAGTAATCTTTTATTAAACAACAGTCAAACGCCATTGCAAAAACAGAACATAACAGAGCATAATCGTTACAATATCGATAAGAAAAAAAGGGAAAAAACTTAAACAATATATT
>Ga0209367_1000037_pt1 | contig 70857 bp, 53 predicted proteins | sample WorMetLIZISLAND2_FD_187412 | JGI IMG/M metagenome (GOLD analysis project Ga0209367, IMG submission 187412) | Marine gutless worms symbiont microbial communities from Max Planck institute for Marine Microbiology, Germany - Olavius geniculatus... ...
CATAAGTAGTCGACGTAATCAATTACTGTTTGTACGTTTGTAAAAATATTTAAGAAAAAAACCAAAAATTTGGCGCACAAGGTGAGGCGGCGTCAGCAAATAAAATTCGATTTGGGCAACAGCCCGTTGAATAGTGAGTTAACGTCTTAAATTATTTATCTAATTCACTAATCAGGCTTTGACCCCGTATTTCATCTTTAGTCACCACGACGACATCTTCCATTTCGATGAGGTACTCTTTTTGAAGTTTTGCCAATTTCGCACGCATTTAAAATGCTTCATGTTCGTCATCAAATCGAATTACGACCAAGTCACTCATGATATTCTACTTTGTCTTTAGCTAATTGTGTATATTGAGTCTGTTGCGTTTATTGAGTTACTCGTTGATTGTTCATAAATGATAGGCAAAAGCATAAAAACTAATCGACTATTATTCATTCACCATCTGGACTGTTATGCCGGAGAGTCCAAGTGACAGAGCCAGCCCCTCTGATTCCGGTTTCATTACGATTTCGACGCCGTTATTATTGCGGATATACCAATAGCCGGCACCCATGGCCGCTGTAGCACCGGCTCGAGCGATATTGTATTTGCCGGGGAAATCGGAAATATTTTTTAAATTGTAGACCTTGCCGGTCGCCGATATTTTCTGGCCGCCAAAGCCGCCGACCCCAACTGCAGTGGACTTAAATTTATAGACTTTCCCCTTAAAATCGACGGTTCCATGGCCCCAGGCGCCGTCCAAAATGGCTGAAAATTCTTCACCTTCCCAGTGGATCGATCCGGACGGAGTCCCGGATGGCAGTTGTTTACTTCCGGTCGAACTTTCTTTTGAAGTTTTGGATGAGGCACAACCAAAGATGAAGGCGATGATAAATAAAACTGCTGCAAATTTCGTGAATTTACTCATTTTAGACCTCCTTGCTGATTTAATTAATTTGGTTAATTGGATTCATGTTGAAAATTAGGCAAAAGGTTATCAGACAAACAAGGGCATACGCTATCGGCGAGTATATAGAAAACCGTGCAGGCAGTGGATGTGGGTGTCGACCGGACCGGGCATGACTATCTTGCCCTTGAGGTCGACCACTTTGGTGTCCGGACCGGTGAGGGCTTTCATGTCGTCGTTCGATCCGACCTCAAGAAATTTCCCATCCCGCAGCGCAAACGCCTGGGCTCGGGACCGGACACCGTCCACCGTGTAGACCAAGCCGTTTTTGTACACCATGTCAGCTTCGCCGGTTTGCTGCTGTCCGACCGCCGGATGCGCGGCCCCGAGCAGCGCTAGTGCGATTACATAATAAACGTTTCGGAACACGTTACATTACTTCTTTTTCATTTTTTTCCTTCTGCTAATTCCTTAAGTTAGTATTATGAACAAAACTGCTTTTCATCCTTGGCAGCACGACGCCGACCAAGGGGAGCCTCTATGAAGAGACTATATCCCGTATAGCTCAGCCGTCCTGGAGTGCAGAAGCTGTGCACCCGGCGGATAATCATGTTTTTCGGCGACGATCTCGATGTAGCAGGCCGTGTCGACCTGGCTCGCCTTGGCCATTGCGGCAATCAACTCGCCATTGGTGGCTACCTTTGCCGTATACCAGCCCTCGCATCCCAAAGCCGCAGGTAGCGAGCGGTAGTTCCACGGGGCAATATCGTTGTAAACCCAATCCGGATAATCCTCGAGCGCCCGCTCCACCGAAAAGCCGCTGTTGTTCAGGACGAAGATGACGGGCTTCACTCCGTGGCGGGCATAGTTGCCGATCTCGTTTCCGGTTAACTGGTGCGAACCGTCGCCCGTGATCAGGACGGTGCGGCGCGAAGGATCAGCCAATGCCGCACCCAGGGCAGCGCCCGTGGCCCAGCCGATGGAGCCCCACAGGGTTTGGTTGTGGTACACCGCGCCGTCGGGTAGAAGCAGACCGCCGCAGCCAGTAGAAGTGGTCCCCGTTTCCGCGATGAGAATATCGTTGGGTTTTAAAAAATGCTCGTAGCGTGGATAGAGAGACGCCGATGTGATCGGATCATCCGGTTCGCTGACCAACTCTGATGGCACCGGGTTCTGATAGCTTGCGCCATCGAACGACTTCACCTGCTTCGTCAGTTCGATCAGCATGTCACGCAGACGCACATTGCTGTATATGCGATCGCCGATTCGCGTCGCGTCGATGCCGATTGTAATCATCTTGGCCGGGTCGATGTTGGTGGCAAACCCGGCGGTGGAAAAGTCATTGAACAGGACCCCGCCGGCGTCGACCACCACGTCGGAGCCTTCGACAGCCTCGGTGACATGGGGAGCGGAGTACTCCGTGCCCGCATATCCGCCGATGAACTGGGGATGCGATTCGGAAAGTGTCGCCTTGTCCATCGATGTCGTCGCAAAGGGCAGCCGGCTGGCTTCTATCAAGGCCAGCAGCTCTTTTTGAAGACCGAAACGGGCCACGGTAAAGGCCGGCAGCACACATCCGCTTGCGGCGTCGTTAATCTTGGCCGCCGCGGCATCAACTGCGGCTTTCAGCTCCTCGGGGTCGCTCTGTGGCGCTTCATATGGTTCGGGTGCTGGTCCGGTAACGGGCATCTGTGCGAAGTCTTCGGCGACGATGATGTAGGCCGGTTGAGACTGAGCCAGCGCCGTGCTGATAACCCGCTCCATCTCGTAGCGGCAGTTCTCCGGCGTCAGGATCGTGTGGGCGCAGGCCGCCTGGGCTGAGATGTTGATGAAATTCTGAAAGACACCGTCACCGAATGTGTGATGCATGATCTTGCGTAACTGCTGGTAGCGCATGGTCGGCATACCGACCAGATGAAAGACCGGCAAACGTTCGGCCTTGGCTCCCATCACGCCGCACAGGGCGCTGAGCTCGCCGACCGCGTAGGTCGTGCTCAGCATCGACACCCCGCGTATGCGTGCATACCCATCGGCGGCGTATGCTGCATTCAATTCGTTGGCGCAGCCCCGCCACTGGATCGATTTGTTGTTGACGATAGCATCATCGAACGGGAAGGCAAAGTCGCCCGGCAGGCCGAAACAATCGGTTATGCCAAGCTGGGCAAGTCGGTTGATTGTGTACTCAGCGACGGTTGTTTTTCTTTTGCTCATCATTCTTCTCCTCTTTTGGACTCGATTGCTTTGGAGCACTGTCCGCCGTGGTTTTGGCGGATAGGATTTCAAATCTTGAATTTAAAAATGACTATATTCAATGACGATGCCTTCAAGCTTTATAGCCTTCCAGCTTCTCGGCTGTTTTCCTTAAATCAGATGCCAATAACCGATAACTAATAACAAATAACTGCGACCTTACCTCATACCCAGGTTCATGCGTCGCGAAGTCGGCGCGGCTTTCGCCGCGCCGGTTTGCCGTATGGAGACCGCGTTGCCCTTGCTCCTACTTCGCTTCGTAAACCGTATGCCCCTGCAATACGGTCTGCAGCACCTTGGTCTCGTGGATCTTCTGCACCGGGACCTCGAGGATGTTCTGGCTGATCACGATGAAGTCAGCCGACTTCCCGGGTTCGATAGTGCCGGTCTCGTCCTCCTTCTCCATGAGCATCGCGCCGTTTCGAGTGAAGACTTCGATGGCAGACTCACGGTCGATACGTTCATCCGGATTGAGCTGGCCGTATTCGGGATGCCCCGGATACTGGCGGGTAATCATACCCTCGAGCGCAAACCACGGATCCGGTTCCGGCACGTTGTCCCAGTCGCTGCCGTAAGACACCACGGCGCCCGCGTCTATGATGGTCCGGAGCGGGGTAAAGGTCAGTTCGAGGCGGTCGCGACCGATGAGTTTAGCCCAGGAATAATTGGCGGTCGGATCCGGCACCCAGAGCTGGTAGGGTGACACCTCGGCGACGAAGTTCGAACGCTCGAAGTTGAACCGGTCCACATCCTCCGGGTAGATTAGCATCGAGTGGGCCAGATGATGTCGCGGCCCCTTGCCGTTCGCGCGGCGCACGGCCTCCACAGCGTTGAGCCAGTGCCGAACCGACAGGCTGCCGGTGGCATGCGCCATGATCTTGATTCCGGCCGTGTCAAAGCGCAGCATCCAGGTGCTGAGCGTCGGCTCGTCGATGGACACATTGCCAAAACTCGGCGCGGTTGCGTAGCGGTCGATCATCGGTGCGCCGCCGGGAGCATCGTTGGGCACCCCGTCCAGGTAGATCTTCACGCCGTCGACATTGACTAGCGGCGAGTTCTTCCCGCGCTTTTCGCGCGTAATGAAGGTCTTGGCCTGCTCCGCGAGCGATGTGGTCACGTAGCGCGTGTTGAAGTCCCAGCTTCCCTGGATGCGCACGGTCAGCTTGTCCTTTGATTCCAAGGCGCGATAGGCATTGAGGCGCATGGGGTCGAGTTGGGCGGTTGTGATGCTGGTGATGCCATAACTATTGAGCTTGCTGAAGATCCATACAGCGCGCTCTTCCACCGTCTCGAGCGGGGGGGCGGCATGACGGCCGTAACCAGGCCGAGCGCTTTGTTGTGGAGCGTGCCGGTGGGGTTGCCCGCGCTGTCCCGGTCGATCACCCCGTCCTCCGGATCCGGCGTGCTCTTGGTAATCTTGGCAGCTTTGAGCGCCGCGCTGTTGACCCACGCCAGATGGTTGGTCCAGTCGTGCAGGAACACCGGATTGTCAGGCGAAACCTCGTCGAGCATCTTGGCGCTGAGCTTCTTGTAGTCGATGGCCTATTTGGCTCCCTCGACCCACTCGCCTTTCTTGAGCTTTTTGTCGGCGATAAACTTCTTGACCGCGGCCTTAATCTCGTCCACCGACGAGGTTACGAGAAAGGCAAGCCCGAGGGCCGTCAAGGCGCCGCGCAGGCAGTGGATGTGAGTGTCGACCAGCCCGGGCATCACCATTTTGCCCTTGAGGTCGACCGTCTTGGTATCCGGGCCGGTGACAGTCTTCATATCGTCGTTGGTACCGACCTTGAAAAACTTCCCATCCCGGACAGCGAACGCCTGCGCGCGGGTCCGCATGCCGTCCACCGTGTAGACAAAACCGTTTTTGTAAACCACGTCGGCCTCACCGGCTTGCTGCTGACCGACCGCCGGATGCGCTGTCATGAGCAGCGCCAGCAGGATTGCAACACAGGCGTATCGGTGCATTCTATTTTTTTTCTTTTCCATTTCTCAATTCCTCCTCTGGGTTAAATTTATTGAGTTGAATCAGTTGATAGTTGACAGTACATAGTTGATAGTTCGTATTGATAGCACTTAGCTGAAAGACAAAAGGTTAAAGGTTATGGCGCTAGCGCGCCGGTTGATAAGCTCATAGCTCGTAGCTGGTAGGTGAAAGAATAAAGGACAACGGCTAATGGCATAGGACAATCCCATCCTCTCACCCTCCTCCCTCAGTCCTCTGAAACCTGACACCTGACACCTGAAACCGTATTCTTATTTGTAGAGCTCCACGCTGCTGGCAGCCAGGGTGTAGCCGGCGTCGACATCAGCGGAACCGTCAACGAAATACAGCGAACGGGTTATTTTCCCGACCGACATTTCTCCGGTCACCCAGACGGGGGTATACAATCCCTTAACTTCAAAGGGCTTGTCCGCAAGTACGTGCACCATCTGGTTTTCGGGCGGCGGCGGCACATGAATACACGCCCCGACGTAAGGCACCAGCAAAAACTCGATGATTTTGGTGCCCTCAAATTCGAGCGGCAACGCGTATCCGGGCATCCGAATCCGCTGACCGTTCAGCTCCGCCACGGGCTGGATCCGCCGGCGACTCAACTGGCGCATTTCATCATACTTTGCAATCAGACGATCGACATCCAGACCCGCCTTTGTGAGTTGCTGGGTCAGCTCCCGGGCCTTTTTTACCGCCGCGTCGTCCAACGGCTTGTCTTTCTTTGCCTGGCGATCGCGCACCCAAATAATGTTTCCCAAGGCCTTGAGCTGATCCTGCGGCATGGCTCTAAAGGGGTCCTCAATGACCTGCATTTTGGGCACCAAGTCCGGCCAGGTCACCTGGCGAATCTGATTGGCCGCAACCGGCATCATCAGACCGACAATCAACAGCAGAACCAAAAATAATTTGATAATCGTTGTTTTCATCGGTTCATCTCCTTTGGGGTTTGGTTAAATAGTTGAATGGTTGATTAGTTGACTAGATTGAATCAGTCGATCGTTAATGGTTAATAGTTGATGGTTGATAGGTAAAAGGTTAAAAGATTCAAAGATCTGGGCTTTTCGATTGCGGATTGCGGATTTCTTTCTCACCTTCACTCCTTCTTAGCTTCTCAACCTCTGCTTTTTTCCGCCTTCCGCATTCCCACTTCCGAATTCCAAAGCCCCTGCTCCATGCCCCATGCGCTATGCCTTCTGCCTTACCAATCCCCAATCCAAAATCCAAAATCTAAAATCATCAAACCCTCACGCTCATCCCATCGACCAGCGAAAAGCGGTAAATGCGATAGCCGGGGATTCCTCCGATGAGAAAACCTGCCGCGCACACGATCCCCATCAGGGCCAATTCATAGGCGGACAACCCGCCGATGGATATGAACAGCCCAAAGCCGGCTGCCACCACGGGCGCGGCCATTGCCAGCAGCGCGTAAAGCAAGGCGATGCCGGTGACGGTCCCGGCCAGGGTCACAAATCCGGCCTCGCCCGCAATCAGGGTAAAGACATGCAGCGGCCGGGCGCCCACCGAGCGCAGGATGGCCATCTCACGGCGGCGTTCGTTGAGACTGGTTAAAAGGGCCGTGAGCATGCCGCATAGGCCCACCACAACAACGAAGGCCGAAACCGCCAGCAGGGCCTTTTCGGCCACACCGATGAGCTGCCACAACTCCTGCAGCGCCACACCCGGCAAAATGGCAGTCAGCGGCTCATGGGGGTACTGGTTTACAAAACGCTGCATACCAAAGGCCGCGATGCGCGACCTGAGACCCACCAGAAAGGCGGTGGCCTGATCGGGCTCATGGTGCTCGCCATACAGTTCGTTTTCTGCATGCAGGTGATCGTCGATTCCCGATTGGTCGTGGGACGGTACTTCGTTTTCCCAGCCAGCATGAATGGCGTCGATGCCCGCCAGCCGGACGTGAATGGTCCGGTCGACCGGCGTGCCGGTCTTTTTCAAGATGCCGGCCACCCGAAAGGGTTTATCGTCGTGATGAATGAAACTCACATCCCCCGCACCGTGGGCAATGACGATGGCGTCGCCGATCTGATACCCGAGGGCATTGGCCACTTCGGCGCCGAGCACGGCATCGTAAACATCCGCAAACACTCGGCCCTGAGCCAGTTGCAGTTTGCGATGACGGGCAAAGCGAAAATGTTCGAAATAGTCGCCGTTGGTACCCAAGACACGATAGCCCATGTGGGAGTCTCCCAGGGAAATGGGAATGCTCCATTTGACCTGGGGCAGCTGCGCGATTTCCCGATAGCTATCCCAGGAGATGTTGTTGGTGGCGTTGCCGATCCGAAACACCGAATAGAGCAGCAGTTGAACCGGGCCACCCCTGGCGCCCACGATCAGGTCGGTGCCCGAGATAGTGCTGGTGAAGCTCGTCCGCGCCTGGTTGCGGATGCGCTCCACCCCCAGCAGCAGCGTCACGCTCAGGGCGATGGACACCAGGGTCAGGCCGACCGTGAATTTGCGGTTGCGCATACTTTTTACGGCTAGGGATAGAATGGCCATGGTTTTTTACCTTATAGAGTAAGGGTGTCAGGTGCCAGTGTTCAGCAGCCCCTCTGGCCGCGAGCGTCCAGTCTGATCAAATGAGAAACTAAAGAACGTCGAACATCGAACGTCCAACATCGAACATCGAATAATGATTTCTGTTTATTCTAAAAAAGATTGAGAGCAACGATTCCTTATTGTGCGCTCGATGTTGGATGTTCGATGTTCAACGTTCAATCTATTCTCGGTACTGATGTCATGAAGTTTCACGCGATGTGTCAAGTTTCAGCAAATAACAAAATCCTTACTTCAATCTTCAATCTTCATTTCCCGGGCCCGATTTATCTCCTCCAACCGGATGGTGCGATCAAACAACGCCGCCAACCTTGTATCGTGGCTGACGAAAACCAGGGTAATATCCTCTCGTCGACACTCTTCGAACAGCAAATGGATAAAGCCCTCACGGTGATGAGTATCCAGGGACGACGTGGGTTCGTCGGCGATCAATATCTCGGGAGATCCTATCAGAGCCCGGGCCGCGGCCACCCGCTGCTGCTGGCCGACGCTGAGATCCGAGACCGGTCGCTGCAGCAGATCCGGCGCGGCCATGTCCAGTTGAATGAGCAGCCGCTGGGCTTCGGCCTCTGGGTTGGCAGACCGCTTTTGCGCCTTTGCCTGACGTTGTTTGGAAAACCGGCAGGGCAGGGTCACATTTTCCAGCACCGATAGATAGGAAATGAGGTTAAACAACTGAAAGATAAACCCGATGTGGTCGGCCCGGAATCTATCCCTCTGGGCACCGCTCAAGTTGTCTATCCGCTGGTCGAGGATCGTGACACAGCCCTGTTGCGGGGTGACCACACCCGCCATCAAACTGAGCAGCGTGCTCTTGCCGCTGCCACTGGGTCCCTCGATAAAGACACGTTCGCCGCGGTTGATCTGCAAGGTCTCGATATCAAGGACGCGATTTTCGCTACCATGCCAGCCAAAACGCAGTCCTGTAATGGCCACGATTGAATCTTGCGCACTTTCTCCGGGCATTGCAGCTTGTCTGCTGACAGGCTGGTTGGCTATGAATTGAGTCAATGCCGTCATCGATTTATCCTCATCAAGATATTGTGGTATGAGTCGTCGTCCTAACCGAATCGTCCTCGTCGTCGTACTCGTCCTCGATAAAATCTATATTCTCGAGAACAAGCACGAGAAAGAGAACAAGGACGATTAACAGGTTTCGGATTTTGAATTTTGGTCATTGTGATTTGTTTGTTATTTGTCTTTTATGATTTGTAATTTCGTTCAAATCTCGTAGAATGGGTCAGTTAAAACCGTATGCCCTCTAACCTCTGGCCTTGTGAAACCTTCTTCCTACGCGGATCAACCTCCACCAAACAAGTAGTCGACTCTATCGTAAGCATTGGTTTGCGGCTTTTCCGTGTGAAACTTGAACTGGATCCCCCACTTAATGCGAAAGAGACTGCCGTCATCGCCGTTCTCATTCTCGCGACCGACATAGGTCAGCTCCAAGCCGGTGTCGAGCACCGGCGTCGGGCGCCAGATCAGGTTGCCCAGAGCGTAATTCGCTCTTTCGATGAAATCGTCGGGAGAACCCGAGGGATTGTCCGCCTCGACGTGGCTGTAGGCCACGCTGGAGGACCATTTCGACCTCCGGTCCCAGAAATGGGTATAGTTAATCCAGCCGCCATAGTCCTCCACGGTTTTCAACCCCGACGTCTTTAGCAAAGCGTCCTGGCTATTGCCGTCCAGTGCAGTGCGCCAGCGGGCCATTCCATCGCCGTAGGTCAGGCCGAAGCCCAGCTGATCTTTGCCGAGGGTCGTGAACTTGCCGGAGAAAAGTGCTCCCCAGCCGAACGCGCTGTCGTCGGAGAAATCGCCTCTTGCATCGTCCACCTCCAGACGGCGTGCCATGCCGGAGAGCTGCAAGTGCCCCCAGGGTTTGGTATAGAGTGCGCGCAGCGCAAAATCCGGAAGAGGGTTTTTAACGTCGGCCACGTCCTCGCCGCCCACCGAGGGTATGGACAACTGTCCGTCCGGGTCGGTGGCGTTCAGACCGAGCTTAAAATTATCGCCGAACGGCTGGTCCCACCGGATTTCGGGCTCGCGGATCGGGGTGCTGGCCACCGCCCCGGCATAGTCGAAAGTAGGCGTTTGAGCGGCGACGTCCATGAACATAGGCCAGGTCTGCCCGACCAACAGCGGACCCCACTCGCCATAAGCGTGACGAATCCGCATGCGGGACAATTCGGGCCAAAAATCCCCCTCGAAAAAGACATCGAAATTGTTGAACTGACCGAAGCCGGGGGTGGGCGTCTGCATGTCGAAATTAAAACGCGTGGCGCTGGGGTCGATGTTAAAATTGCCTGAATCGCCGTGACCCCGCTCCCCATCGACGAGGATATACGATGCGAAGGAGCCGACGGCATCGTCGCCGTCGATCTTTTTAACATCGTAGGCGGTGTCGACTCTGGCATAACCGCCAAACTTTATCTGCGTATTGGTGCCGGGAATAGTCCGATATCCCGGCAGGACGCCTTTCTCGAGAATCGATTGGCGCGACATGGCGGATAGGTCCTCGTCGGTGCGGTCCTTCCTCGGCTTGGCTGCGGCCCGTTTCCCGGCTTCGATTTCTTCTGCCTTCTTGTCCGCTGCGATTTTCCGGATGGCTTTTTTGACAGTCTCCGGATCGAGTTCCCTGGCCGGCGCCGCCTGGGCTTCCTTGGCGGCCTTTATTTCCTTAGCCCTTTCCTTTTCGAGTTTCTCCAGCCGCTCCTGAAGGCGCTTCAGCTCCTTCTTCACTTCCTCCAGCTCGTCCGCCTGCGCCATAGCGGGCGCAAAACCCACCATCACCACAAGCACGAGACATAAGAATGCCATCGCCCGTAAGGTACTCAGGCGGCCGAACCTGCCGCACCTGACAATATCGGGCGAACCTTCACCGGCCAGCCTAAACGGTCTCTTGCGCCTGCCTAACGTGTTCACGATTTGTTCTCCCTTCTCCTGTTTTAAACCCATAAGTAAATAAAGACTTTTCAGTTCGAACCATTAACCAAAAACTAATAACTGCTTTTTACTTAAGGCCTTCTCACCTTTTTTATCTTTACTCTCTGCGCTCTGCCCTCTGCAGTTTTCACTATGAACATCAGCTATGAGCTACGAGCTTGTTTGCCTTTCACATTCTTTTTTTCAATCTCAGTCCTCATCGCTCAGTTCTTTTTCTCATCTTCTCACCTTCACACCTTCTCACCATCCCATCTTCTGTCTTCCGTCCTCTGCCTCTCTAACTATGGGCCATCAGCTATGAGCTACGAGCTTGTTTGCTTCTCAACTTCTTTCTTTTGTTCTCAGTCCTCAGTCCTCATCGCTCAGTCCTTTTTTCTCATCTTCTCACCTTCACACCCTCTCACCTTCTTATCTACTGTCTTATGTCCTCTATCGTTTTCGCTGTGAGCTATCAGCTATGAGCTACGAGCTTGTTTGCTTTTCACATTCTTTTTTTCGTTCTCAGTCCTCATCGCTCAGTACTGTCTTTCTCATTTTCTCACCTTCCGAGCTTCTCACCTTCTGTTTCTACACTCCGTTCCCGAAAGCCTTAAAACTCAAAAGCGAAAAAGAACACGCCGGTGTCATTCTTCATCCGGTTCTTTGCATACGTGTCATGTATCCATTCGAAGTTTAAAACTATAATGGGTTTCAGACTGGCGATATACTGGACCGTAGGGCCCCACCCGTAGGCTTCCCCTTTGAAGTCGCCCAGGGTAGCCCCGGATCCGCTGTCGCCTTGGAATTGCTTGTAGTAGTAGCCCGACAGTCCCAGCTGAAACTGTCGGGTGACATCGTATCCCAGCGTGGCATCGATATGATATGCACTGCCGGAATGATAGTTGGTGGCCTGATTTTTGGTGTTGACGAGAACGCCGAAGTTGGTGTCGATTTCAAAATTCGCAGGCAACTCCTTCGTAATCGCGAGGTTGGTGTCAAAGGCCCAGTAGTTAAAACCCAGGTTCACGTTGTTGTCTTTATCATATTCCCCGATCGGCACGTTGATCTGATTATACAGGAAAAAGTTCCAGGTCTCCCCTTTCCAGTTGAGGCCAAAAGGTACAATCGTCGGGTCCGCCCAGCCCCAGTTGCTGTCGTTTATACTAATACCTCGGTCTTCGACTAGGCCGGCATCGAGCGAGGAACCCATAGCAACCGCCGCCGCGCCGAAGACATAATTGCCGCCGAAGAGCTTCCAGTCGGAGATGTACGCCAGGGCAAAGGCATTGGCGCCGATGTCGTCTTCGATATCCGCATGGAGACGCCCCCCCTCACGGCTGCGTCGGCCTCACCGTTCTGGTAAACCAGGTAATTCAGGTAGTACAACCCTTTCCCGGGCAGCTTGGCAATGCCGAAATTCCCGTAAATTCCTCCCTGCATGTAATAGTCCACCGCACCTTCGGCGCCGTGCACCGTCTGCGGTCCGGACAGCGCGTTGAGTCCGAGCAAGATGAAGACGCACCACAATATAGCGCGGCATCTGGTCGGTATTCTTAGTAAGTGTTTTTCCTTTAGCTTTGGAGTCATGACGTTTTCCTCCTGTGTATATCCCCTATCAGGTGATTAGATTTCCGTCGATTTTCGTCGGGTCCTCGCCGTCGTGCCTAGCGAGTCGTCTGAGTTCGGTCGACTTTCGTCCTCGTCGTCGTGCTCGTTCTCGTCCTCGGCCTTCTATTTGGAATCGAAATCTTTTGCTGACACGCTTATAGGAAACAATTGTAATTAATGGGTAGACCAAAAAAACGCGGTTACAAACCGCTCCCACGATCCAAAATAGCTGCTATGGGTCTATCAAGTTTCTTTTCTAATCAGACTGGCTACTTTGGAGACCAGAGGTGGGGCTAACACCCTAACCCCGAACCCTGAACTCAGAACCTTGAACCCTGAGCCTTTCAACCCATTTCAAAACAAATACTTGGTGCTGAACTGAGCACGCCTGGCGGTACCGACAGCGCCGTTTTTATTGTCGCGCTGGCCCCAGAGATATTCACCGCCGATATCCATTTGTTTGACCGGGCTCCAAATTAAATTGCCGGCAAAGTACATGGTCCGCTCCAGAGTATTGCCGGGCTGCACACTACGTGTGTCCACATCCACGTAGCCGAACACCGCGTTGGAGCGCAGGTTGTCCAGCCACCAGTGCTGAAACGCGCCGTATCCCTGAAATGTCTCGATGGCCTTCAGGTCACTGCCGTCAAAAACAGCGTCATCGATACCGCCGTCGTTGTTATAACTTCCAATGCCGCCCCCATACACGGCTTGAAATGAGAAGTTGTCCTTTTCAGCCAACAGCGGTGCATTAATGATGCCCGACAGCTGAACTCCCCAGCCGAAAACGGTATCGTCTTTGCCGCCGTCGTCATTGTCTCCCCGAATATGCCGTCCAATAAATGCCGGTTTGAGGTGACCCCAACTGCCGTGCCAGTTTAAAGAGACGATGGTGTCCGGCCAGGCCGACTTTTCCTTCCCGTTGGCGATGCTGTAGTCCGGGTTTTCGGCAGCCGCCCAGAGGGTATATTCGTTTTGGAAATCACGCGACCATCTGACCAGGGGCTGGCGGGTCTGCTGCAAGCCGTTGGGGCCTTCGAAATCCAAGGTCTCCGGCTGGGCCGGAACATCGTTCCAAGTCGACCAGGCCTGTCCGGCGCGCAGTCCCCCGCCCCAGAAAAAATTGTCCAGCTGGCCCCAGGCCTGACGCAGCCTTGGGTCCGGACTGGCGTCCGTAGAGTTGCCGAAAAAATCCATGGAGATGAAGGTCGATAGTTTTCCGTAGTCAGTCGGGGTGGCAGAAGCGATGACAAAACGGGACGCATTGGCAGAGAATGTTGTGCGGCTGCTCGGCTCGCCGGACGGCTGTCCATCGACGACGATGTCCTTGGCGACGAACTTGGCCGGGCTGGCAATCTTATCAAAATCGTGAATGACATCCACCTTCGTAAATCCGCTGAGCGTCACCAGTGTTTCCGTGTCCGGAATGGAAAAAGTTTTGCCTTTGCTCCGATGAAGTTCTTCTTCCTTTTCGATGTCGACTGCGATGGCAATACGGAAGGCCTGCTCAGCCTCAGCTTTCGCTTCCTGGGCTTGCCTGACGGCTTTTTCGGCCAATCTTTCGGCCTCGGCCGCCTTGACCTCCACGACAGCCTCCTCTTTAGTCAGGGTATCCACCCGCTTTTTTAGATCTCTCAGGACCTTGTTCTGAGCTTCCAGGGTCTTCTGCTGGGCTTCGAGTTGCCGTTGTTGCTGCTCGATCAGCTGCTGCAGTTTTTTAACGGTTTGCTGATCCTGAGCCCAAGCAAGGCCGCAAATCCCGTTGAGTAGGATCAATAGGTTAAGAATCCAAAACGCTTGCACTATGATTTTTCGAAACTTTATGAACTTCTTCATCGGTAGTTTCACTGTTTGTGCGATCTTCTTCTCTTACTCATCGTCGTTTTTATCGAATCGTCCTCGTCGTCGTACTCGTGCTCGTCCTCGGTTTTTACAAAACAATCGCGCCACGAACGGTCGTTTCTCGAAAACGAAGACGAGTAGAACAACAAGGGCGAGATATCCGTCATTTTGCGAATCTAGTCATTGGTTAGCGCTTCCTCGGCAAAAGGATCCCAGGAATTCTTCATATTCTCGATATCTGATTGATGCTTTAAGTGCATTTCCCTGCCAATACCGGCAAGGTCCTGCAAAAGTCGACTCACCTGTTGCGTAACTTTTCCCGCGGCCTTTTGCGCTTCCGGTGTCATTTTTCCGGTGCTCAGTTGGGCCGAAATATCTTGCAGCAACGCCGACATATCCTTTAGATTTTGATTTACCTGTGGTTCGACGGACCGGTCTTGAGCAATCACAGCACTAGTTACAATGGCCAAAAACGCCAGTACAGATACCCATGATTTTAGCATTCTTCCTTTCTCCATCTTGCAGCACCTTTCTTTTTGTGGTTCGAATTACCGGGGGTAGAGTCCGCTTGGCTCATTTTTTTGAATTGGCTGATTACACTATTCGATGTTGAACGACAGATGTTTGTCCGCCACCGGAGGGTTCGACGCTCGAAGTTTTTTTCAGTTAACCATGAACCCTGAACCCGCCAGAGGCTGACAAGCGTTGAACCTTTCAACCTGAATTAGAAAAAATACTTGGTGGTGAACTGTAAACGCCGGGCAGTACCGACGCCGCCGTTTTTATTGTCGCGCTGGCCCCAAAGATATTCACCGCCAAGGTCCATGTGTTCGATCGGGCTCCAAACCAGGTTGCCCGCAAAGTACATGGTGCGCTCCAAGGTGCCGCCGGGCTGCTGGTTGCGGGTGTCCACATCCACATAACCGAACACCGCGTTGGAGCGCAGGCTGTCCAGCCACCAGTGCTGGAGTGCACCGTATCCCTGGAATGTCTTGATGGCCTTCAGGTCGTTGCCGTCAAACACCGCGTCATCGATACCGCCGTTGTTATTGTAGCTTCCAATTCCTGCGCCATACACGGCTTGAAATTTAAAGTTGTCCTTTTTGGCCAACAGCGGCACCTTGATGTCACCCGCCAGCTGGGCGCCCCAACCGAAGGCGGTATCGTCGTCGTCGCCGCTGTCGTTATCACCCTGGAGCTGACGTCCGATAAGCGCCGGTTTGAGGTGACCCCAGCCGCCGTGCCAGTTGAGAGAGACAACCGTGTCCGGCCAGGCCGACTTCGTCTTGCCGTTTGTAATTTCGTAGTCCGGCTCTTCGACGGCCACCCAGAGCGTATATTTGTTTTGGAAATCACGCGACCACCTGAGCAAGCCCTGGCGGGTTTGCTGCTCGGCGTTGGGACCGGAGAAATCCATGGTCTCCGGTATGGCCTTGACATCGTCCCAGGTTGACCAGCTCTGGCCGCCGCGCAGTCCCCCGCCCCAGAAAAAATCATCCAGCTGACCCCAGGCCTGTCGCAGCCGCGGATCCGGTTTGGCGCTGGTGGCATCGCCAAAAAAGTCCATGGAAACGAAGGTCGAGAGTTTGCCATAGTCCGTCGGTGTGGCCGAGGCGATGACAAAACGGGATGGGCTGGCCGAGAGTGTCGTCCGGCTGCTCGGCTCACCGGATGGTTGGCCATCGACGACGATGTCCTTGGCGACGAATTTGCCCGGGCTCGAGATTTTGTCGAAATCGTGGATGACATCGCCTTGAACGAACCCACTGAGGGTTATCACCGTTTCCGTGTCGGGAATATGGAAGCTCTTGCCTTTTCCCCGGTGCCGATCGGCTTCGTTCTCCACGTCCACGGCAATGGCTTTGCGCAGTGCCTTGTCAGCCTCAGCTTTGGCTGCCAGTGCTTTCTTGGTGGCTTCTTCGGCTAATCTTTCGGCTTCGGCCGCCTTTTTCTCTACCTTGGTCTCCTCCTTGCTTAAGGTTTCCACTTGGTTTTTCAGATCTCTCAAGGCTTTGTTCTGTACTTCCAGGGCCTTCTGCTGGGCTTCGAGTTGCTTCTGCTGCTGCTCTATCAACTGTTGCAACTGTTTAACGGTTTGTTGGTCCTGCGCTCCGGCAATGCCGCAAAATCCGATGATTAGAACTAAAATGTTGATAAAGCAAAATGCCTGTCTCGCGGGCCTCGGTATCTTCATGAGCCTCCTCCTTGGTAAGTATAGGGATTACTTAATTTTAGATTTTAGATTGCGGATTTTAGATTTTGGATATGTAGAATCACAAATGGTATGTGACGCTCAGTCCTGCTCTCTCCTACCTTCCTACCCTCTCATCTTCTTTTTTTCCGACCTCCGCATTCCGAATTCCCATTTGAAAATTCTGTCATCTGTCTTCTGACCTCTGCGTGCCGCGGCGTCTTGTGGGGTCGTAGCCCGCAGGGCGAAGCCCCAAGCTCGAAGAGCGAAGACGGGTCTTCTGACCTCTGACCCCTGTGGCCCGTCATTTGCACCCAAACAAGGATCGCCTCCAGCTAATAACCAATAACGAATAACTAATAACTACTTCTTCTAACCTCTGCGCTTTGCTCAGTTTTCCGACTTCCGCATTCCCACTTCCGAATTCCATCCTCTGCCCTCTGTACCCTAATCCCCGTCCAGATACTCCACCGACAGCAGGGGCAAATGCAGTTCATAAAGTGTATTCAACACCCCAGACAATTCGGCCTGATCTCGCATTAGGCCAACCAGTGTTGTTTCTGTCGTATGATCATCTTTTTGGTTTATCGTGATAAACAGGCCGCCAAGTCTCTCCGACCAGCTTTCGTCCAATGTACCTCGAACGCGAATACGATAGTTCCCTGGCTTATCGAATGAAAAACTTTTTCTGAATTCTGATCTTGACATAATCCACGGTCCTTGAGATTGATCTCACCTATTGAGGTACATCTAAATAGTGTCTCAACGAAAAGCCCGGTTCCTGGTAGGTTGGGTTGAGCCCCTCGGGTATTGTTGGGTTTCTCCGCCTCGACTCGACTGAGCTCGTCGCAGGCCGGCGGACCAACCTACGACTACGACAATCGAGCATTTAGAAGCTTGCTAATTCTAAGGGCGAAAACCAATAAGTCATTTGCACTCGTTTTCGTTCAACGACTAACTTCTGGCAGATTGAGGTTAAACCCATCTTAGGATCTGCAACAGCCCCAAAAGGGGGTATAGAGGGTTGTAAAAATGGGGTATATTTAGATCTCGGAATTTAGTTTGAAGAAATGGCTGTGAGATTTTGTACGTCCTGCAATTGCATGAAAATTGGATATGGTTTGTATTTAGGGATTCAGGGATTGGGGAATTGAGGAATTTAGTGTCTATCTATTGAAATCACCTCATGTTTGCGAAAGATTTACAAACAAAATATTTTCGCCACCAAGTCACGAAGTCAAATTTAAATAAAATTTTTTTCTTAGTGTCTTTGTGCCTTTGTGGCTAATCTTTCCGGTTTATCCGAGTTGGGGATTTAGGAATTGAAGGAATTCTACCCGTTGTAAGCTTTTCTTGTGGAACGATCTTTTAAAATTATTGATCCTGGATATTTACAAGGCTCCGGTAACTGGCACTTTGCTTCCCTCCCCTGGCGGCCTCCGGCTCGTAGTGTTTGATCCCCGCAGAGCCTACGCCTCGGAGAGGAAGGATTGAGGGAGGTGGATATAATAGATGGCATACCTTCAACTTGATCTTTCTGGCTAACCGTAAAGCTCATTGCACGTACCAATGTGCTCAACAGGGCTTCCATCTGCGATGAGGTCGTCGAAAAACGGAAGCACGTAGTCGCCGGGGATGCCAAAGATATGTCGCACGCCGCAGTCGCGTAATCGATCTATCAAGTATTTAGATACGTTGTACATGATGTTTTCTCCTTTCGATCTATTTATTATTTGCTTACTTCCAAAAAATCATTGCGAATTTCACTACAATGGAGGCATAAACGACAGCACCCGCTCTATCGTCCAGAACGCAGCCAGACTGCCGATGCTGTATGGCAGCACGCGCCAGACGCTCTGCGGCACCTTCAACGGCAGACGGTTTGAAACAGCCATCAGACCGAGTACCGCCCCAATGAATATCAGCTGCCCGGATTCCACACCGACGTTGAACATGAACAACGCCAGCGGCACTTCATGCTGCGGCACGCCGATTTCAGACAGCGCCCCGGCGAAGCCGAGACCGTGGAACAGACCGAACACAAAAGCGATTACCCAGGGATAGCGTTCGGTCAGTCCGGTCTTGCCGTTGTATTTGTGGATGATTTCGGCAGCAAGAAAGACGATACTTAGCGAAATGATCGCCTCGGTCGGCTTTGAGGGCACATGCACAACCCCCAGTGTCGCCAGTGCGAGGGTTATACTGTGGGCGACTGTAAACGCCGTCACGGCTTTCAGCAGGGGCACAAGTTTGGAGACGATCAGCATCAGCGCCAGCACAAACAACAGGTGATCAATGCCTTCCAGGATATGGATTATCCCCATGCGCCAGTAGGAGCCGGCCACCTCAAACTTTGACGCCTTGAAGGGAACCATGAATTCCGGTGAGTCCGGCCGCAGGATGGCGGAGTGAGCGGTGCCGTCGGCCAGTTTGATCTGCACCATCACATCAATTTGTAAGGCCGTCAGCCCATCGATGGCGATGGTCTCACCGGCCAGCGACCCGCCTTCCATTTGATAGGCGGCATACTGGATGCTCGCACCGGGAACGGTATGATCGGACGAGGGCCCGTAAGGAGCCATGCCGGACGGAAGAACCGGCTTGACTGCAAGGATTCGATTGCCGCGCATGGGCACCTTCCAGGTGACTTCGAACCACCCGGGCTTTTGCTCGGTGATATTCAGCAGTGCGGGGCGGATTTCATGAGCGTGCACATTTGCTATCGAACCCAGCCCAGTCAAGAGCATAAGCACTGCGATAAGCCATAACCGTTTGAGGCAAACTGCGTATGTCAAATCCGAAATCCGAATCTCGAAATCCGAAACAAATTCAAAATTCGAATGTTTCAATGACAGAAATAAACGGTCTCCACGTGAAGCTTTAAAATGGTTGGTGGCAAAGGGGGTTTTGGTCATTTGTATTTTGGTCCTTAGATATTGTTTCGAATTTCGAAATTCGATATTCGGATTTATAAAGAGTTCTTTATTGAGTCTGCTCCTTTTGCACCCCGGATTGTTTGTCGACCGGAGTATCTGCACCTTCGATGGTCACCTCATAACGACCCATCAAACCGGCAATATACTGCTCATTGAGCTGCTCCCGCTTATCATTTTCCCAGTCCTGCCTCACCTGCGCTAAGACATCTTCGAACTTCGGCGGTTTTGATTCCCGGCGATCGTGCACGTATACCAGGTGTGTGCCGTAGCCGGACAACACCGGGCCGTGCCACTGCCGGGGTGCAAGTTTGAACACCGGCTCAGCAAAGCCGCGGCCAAATAGTTTCGCCAGTTCAGTCTCCGAACGCTCCGGGTAATAACTCTGCAGCATGAACGGGTCGCCGAAGGAGCGGACGTCCTGGGGCAGTTGCTTCAGCGCGATAAGTTGAGCTTTGATGGTTTCAGCATCTTTAAGGGTCCGATCTCCGCGCTTGTCCGGGTCGAAGAAAACATGGGTCATCGTAATCAGATCAGGCGGCTGGTAGCGATTGATGTGTGCTTTAAAATAGGTGCGCAGTTCGCCGTCCCCGGGCGGCTTCGGACGAATTAAATCCTGGGCAAGGAACTCCAGTTTTTGCGCCAGCCGGCGGCGAATAATCGTGTCGTCCCGATCGAGACCCATGGCCACCGCCTCGCGGTAAAGAATGATTTCCCGCAGGTACTGTTGAATCAAGCCATCGCGCTCCTCCGCGGTTGGCGGTCGGTTCCAGCGCTTTTTCCAGGTGTCGGTCAGCCAACCGATCTCCCCGGCTGTGATGGTGACGGCCCGCTCCTGTTCTTCGGCGTCCTTTTGGCCCATAAATCCGTAAAGCACAAAGATGGCTGCGCCGATAAGAAGGAAGTGGACTAGTGGTTCACGCAATAATTTCATTTCATTAAACTCCTTATTTATACCTCAACCGATTCAATAAATTCAATCATGAAGTCCGTTGTATGTTGTCCATGGTCCGTGGCGTCAGACGATAACTCTGATTTTATAATTTATAGTGTAAGGAAATATAAATTGCAGATTGAAATATTCCTATTCTCACAACTGACAACCCACAACTGACAACATACATTGAGCGTTATCACTCAATTAGTTATATTCTCCCAGGCATTGCCCTTTAGACGCGAATACGATGACAAGCAGCTAAGGTAAAAATTGCTGCAGCCCGGAATAGAACGGCGGCCGCTTGATCAGGTCCGCGGGCGGCGTATACCAGATCGGCGAGGACCAGGCGCGTTCCTGGATGGTCGCGGGTACATCCGGCAGCGGCTCGATACCCAGTGCTTTGGCATCGTAGGTTGACCAGCGCGGGGTCGGAATTTCAATAACCCGGACATAGTAGACGGCGTGATGCTCGGGCTTGAAATCCGGGTCGGTCCACACCGTGCTCAATTGTGTGTCACCAATATCGTTGGTATAAGTCGCTTCCTTGATGTTCACCGTATTCCCCACCGACGGCAGCTTGCCGGTCCTAGCATCCGGCCGGCGGTTGTCCGACCAGGCTACGTCATAAACCTTTTCGAACCCGTAGCCCCGTTCGTACCAGCCCTTGACGATTTGAATCCGGTCCAGATTGCCGCTTTCGGGATCCTTCAAAGCCCAGACGGCGAATGTGGGTGCCTTGGCTCCTGATGGCTTTTTCGGCAAGTCTCCGCCCATGGGCACACCATTTTTATAAGCTTTCCTGACGAAGTCCTTATCTTTAACCAGTCCCTTCGAATAGTCCCAGCCGCCAAAAAAGTGCAGACGGATCAGGGGGCCTGAGGTACCGAAGGTCTCCTTGCGTTTGATGGCGTCGAAGATCGCTTCGCGGGTGTTCTCGGGCGCCCAGACTCCGGTCGCCCCCGGCGTACCAAAATCCTTTGGTGCTTCGCCCGCGACCGTTGTTCCCGCGGATAAGCGAATTTTCGGCGTCTTGTCGGTGTTGCCGTGTACGCCCGTATAATTGAACTCCTCGTTATCCGAAAAGGCATCGTGCGAATCGGCACCGGCAACAATGCCGAACTTGTAAGGGTTCGCACCGATCATCTCCTGGAAGCCGACGCCGTCGATCAAGGCCCGGCGCACGTAACTGTGGTCGATCTTTCCGACAACGCCGCCCGAGCCCAACAGATGCATGTAGCTCGTCTCGAAGCCGGCAAACTCGTCGTTGGGCGACAGCGCCGGATGGGTCTCCGAGGCGCCCTTGGTCTGGATGATCTCGGTCGCAACCGTATTGAGCAAACTGCGTTCGGCCCACTCCCTGGTGATGGGCGTACCGTATGACGTCCTCGGCGGGTACATCAGGCTGTTGGAGACGTTGCCGTTGTGGGGGATGGAGAAGTTCTCGTGTCCCATGGCGCGCTGGGTCTCCTGGTAGGTCCACAGATCCTCGCGCTTGACCGAGTCAAAGGAGGAAAACTGCGTCTCCGGCCCCTTATCATCACGGAAAAATACGTTGTGGTGAATGTTCTGGTAGTTCGGAATCGATGTCCACTCGAAGGCGATCAATGTGGTGAACTTGCCCGGCTCGTTGTGTTTGTTGGTGATTTCCTTGGCCTGGTCCCAAATCGATTTCATAATTTTGGGATCGGCCATATAGGAGATCGGCACATTGTCGGCGACCGAGGTGATAATCTTTTGGAAGGCTTCCTCGCCCTTCTTCGGGTCGCCGGTAGCGATATCCTTGCCGATCTCGGTGTCTTTGAGCGGATTGTCCTTTTTCAGCAATAAGGGCATGATGCCCATGTACTCGGCATGGTCGGTCACCGCGCACCAGTCATAAGGTGTCTTCTTTTGAACCATCTCGCCGGTGGTGGATTTCTTGATCGCCTCGCCTTTGCAGAAGCGGTAGGCGTCATCAGGCCCATTGCGGGTGCCGAAGGCGAAGGCATCGGGCGAGTTTACCGTATGCAGATGTTGCTCACCGAAATAAACGTTATTCAATGGATTCTTCTTGCCGGAGCTGCGCCCGGGTTCTCCGACTGAGTCACTGGCATAGACCCCTGAAACGACCAATATTAAGCCCAGTAAAAAAAACGCAATGGTCCCGACTGTTATTATAGTTTTGCTTTTCACGGCTATTGCTCCTATTTTGGTAGAGGCCCATCTCATTGGGCGGGCGGTTTGATATTTTCTCCCAACCCGGATAAACCGGAAAGAATAGCCACAAAGGCACCAAGACGCTAAGAAAAAAAATTATTTGTATTTGACTTCGTGCCTTGGTGTCTTGGTGGCCAAAATGTAGTATTTGAAAAATCTCTCGCAAACATGATGTGATTTCAATAGATAGACACTAATTGTGTATTCACGTCCCGAAGTCAGGGGGGATTCCGTCCCCCGACCCCGGCGTAGGTGGTGACAAATTGATCGATCCGCTCCGGATCGCCGTACAGCTTCATAAAGCCTGCCTCAACCGCCTCTGACAGCGATAGATCGCCCCCTGCGATGGCGTGAACGACAGGATCGTCAGTGACCACCACCAGTTCGCTGATGCCGGGGCCGTTCACATCGACCGCCACGGTCTGATGCATACGGCTTATGGAGAACCAGGACCAGAGTCCGTTTTCGACCAGCACCATCGAGAATTGCTCGGTGCGATCCATGGCAGCCTCCCGGCTCATGCGGGCACCCAGGCGGTGCAGGGCCTGTTTCGTTTTTTCAAAGGCCGCAGCGTCAAGCTCTTTGCGGTAGTCACCGGTTGCAAGCAGACGCTCGGTATCGGGCCGCGGCAGCCTGCCCGCCTGCTGCGCCCGCCAGATCGCCCCATTCACATGGAGTGCCTCCGGATAAAACCAGTTCAGGAGGCCGACCCGAATGCTGGCAGGATCGTGATATCCGCAGGTCCAACCTGTCGCGTGCAAGAACAAGGTCAGACATACAGCGAACAAACAGCGCCACAGCATTGCCGGAACCGGGCGGCACGACAACCGGCGCCTCCGGCCTTCATAACCCCCGATCGCTGCTTTGAATATGTTTTTCATGAAATGAATTTCCTTTAATCTTTTACAGTATTCCAAAGGATAATCTTCAGCCGTCTAACTCCGGCATAAGTTTTTGAATGCCATCGAAATCAAAATCTTCCGCCAATTTGACCAATTCGTCACTAAAAGGCGCCATCGCATCATTGGCGGATTTCAGCTCATCAGCAATGGCTTGAATTTGCATCACATCCCCCATGTCGGCAGCAGTCTTAATGCGATTGACGATATCTGCCAGCTGTTCTTCAGGAACTTCCGCCAGCCAATCAGCCGGTGGCGGGTTGTTTTCTTCTTCAGCCAGCGGCCCCAGGGTTTGAACCGCTTTCAGCGCTCGATTGATTGCCTTTTCCAATATCACGAATTTGCGTTCCAGTTTCTCCTCGGAAGTCGATTGCGCGGTCGGCCCTTTAACCAGTGTTTCCATTTCCACTGCTGCCATCTGAAGTTCCGAGGCTTCCAGATTTCCGGCCAGACCTTTAAGGTTATGCACCAGGCTGTGTGCCTGCTCAAAATCGCCGACTGCCAATGCCTCTCGGATATCATTGGCGACTCCCCGATAGTCGGCCCCAAAATCAAGCAGCAATTTACGATAAAGCCGTTTGTTGCCCCGCAAACGAGCAAGACCAGCCGCCAGATCAAAGCCCGGCAGCGATTCCGGCAATTCATCTTCATCCGGTCCCACCCCATCAGGCTCAGGCGGTGCATTAGGCTCTGGTGGACCGTGCTGCTCGGCAGTCCGCTCTGCAACCGGGTTTATCCACTTCTGCAAAGTCGCAAACAGCTGATCCGGATTAATGGGCTTGGTAACGTGATCGTTCATTCCTGCTTCAATGCTTTTTTGTTCATCACCGGACATGGCATGGGCGGTCATGGCGATTATCGGTGTTCGGTATTCGGTATTCGGTATTCGGTATTGGTTGGCCGCAGTTGGGCCTTGAATTCCGACTTTGCCTCGTCTGAGCTTCTCGAAGGCCGCATTCCGACTTTGGCTCGCCTGAGCTTGTCGAAGGCCGCCTTCCAAATTCTCACCTTCCCACCTTCTCACCTTCTCACCTTCTTCTCTTTGTCTTCCGCCTTCCAAATTCTCACCTTCCCACCTTCTCACCTTCTCACCTTCTTTTCTTTGTCTTCCGACTTCCAAATTCCCACTTCCGAATTCGCCGCGTAGCGGCATACCCATCCATCACCGGCATTTGAATATCCATCAAAATCGCATCAAAGTCATTTTGCATGGCGGCCTCGACGCCTTCCTGGCCGTCACTGGCCACCGTGACATTCAGACCCGCACCTTGAAGGATCTCCAACGCCACCTGGCGGTTGATTTCATTGTCCTCGACCAATAGTATCTGAGCCCCTTGGATGTCCTTCAAATCTTCACTTTCTTTACTTCTTTTTGCAGCCCGGGAGGTCTTGGGTAAATCTTCGCCAAACGCGTGCATAATTGTGTCAAATAGAACTGATGGCCCGATGGGTTTGATCAGAAAACCTTCCAGCCCGATTTGTTCGGCTCGTTGCATGAGTTCCTCACGACCGTAGGCAGTTACCAGGATAATGGCCGGAATCTTGCTCAGACTCTGTTGGTTCTTGATGTGTTCGGAGGCCTCGAGACCATTCAGCCCCGGCATCTTCCAATCCATGAGCACCAAGTCATAAGGATTATCCGCATCGGCTCTCTGAATTTCTTCCAATCCCTCCTCTGCCGAAGCCGCCAGGGTGACGTCAAAGGTAAACGAATCCAGTATATCCTGCAGGATGTTCCTTGAAGTGGTGCTGTCATCCACCACCAGAACTTTCATTCCGCGCAAATCCGACGATGGCATGAGACGTTGCTTGACTTTTTCTTTTCCCAAACCAAAATTGGCCGTAAAGCTAAAAATCGTGCCCTGACCGGGTTCGCTCTCCACCCCGATATCGCCGCCCATCATTTCCACCAGCCGCTTGCTGATGGTCAGCCCCAGGCCGGTTCCACCGAATTTGCGGGTCGTGGAGGTGTCGGCCTGACTGAAAGATTGAAACAATCTGCCGATCTGCTCCTCGGTCAGCCCGATACCGGTGTCTTTAACGGAAAACTTTAGCGTTAATTCGGTCTCAGCCTGCTCTAACAGCTCAGTCGCAACCACGATTTCGCCGGAGTCCGTGAATTTCACAGCATTGTTGGCCAGGTTGATCAGCACCTGCCCGAGCCGCAACGAATCTCCCACCAAAAAGCGCGGAACCTCCCGCGCTGTCGCAAAAAGAACCTCCAGGTCTTCTTTCTCCTGGGCTTTTACCGTTACCAGATTGGCCAGGTTATCCAGCACATCGTCCAGATTGAACTCCACGGATTCCATATCCAGCTTGCCGGCTTCGATCTTGGAAAAATCCAGAATATCGTTGATGATCCCCAGCAGCGAATTGGCCGAAGTTTGAATTTTATTCAAATAGTCCTGCTGTTTGGGTGTCAGGTCGGTTTTCTGAGCGAGGTGGGCCATACCGAGCACGGCATTCATCGGGGTGCGGATCTCGTGACTCATGTTGGCCAGAAAGTCGCTTTTGGCCCTGGTGGCTTCTTCAGCAACCTGCCTGGATTGAATTATCTGCGCTTCCATTTCTTTGCGATCGGTAATGTCTTGATGATAGCCAACCATCCTCACCGGGCTGCCTTGTTCGTCGCGCTCGATAACTTTAGCCGTCGCATATTCCCAATACCAGCCTTGTTCTGGGTGATTAAATCGATATTCTATCTCAAAATGCTCGAGGTCACCGTTTAAATGCGCTGTCAGAAGATCAACAGCTCTGTCCTTATCATCAGGGTGCAGCCCATCAACCCATTGATCGACGGATTGATTGTATTCTTCGCGGGTAAGGCCTTTCAATTGCAGCCAGTAGTCGCTCACAATAGCCCGATCTAAGTCCACACGCCATTCCCACATGCCGAGACCTCCGACCTCAGCAGCCAGAGCCAACCAGTCAGCAGACTCCCTGACAGCACGCTCAGCTTCTATGCGCTCGGTGATGTCTTCAGTTGTATTGATGACTTCCGTCGAAGAGGTACCCGGTTCGATTGGGTTGAAGAGAGATCGAACGGTGATGGTTTTTCCACCGCTGACGGAAGTATATTCTCCTTCAAACACGGTTTGCTCGCCGGCAAGCGCGCCTAATGCGGCAGCACGCAGTTCATCATTTCGAATTTCAGTCCTTAGATTCATGCCTACAATTTTTTCACGGGTTGATCCCATGAGTTCGGCATGTCTATCGTTGCTGTCAAGAACGGTACCGTCTTTGCCAATATATGTAATCCCTATAGGAGAATTACGAAAAATAGTGCGCAATTGAAGGGCGCGTTCACGCAGCGACTCCCGCATCTTTTTCTGCTCAGTGATATCTTCCTTCACGGCCACAAAGTGAATGATTTCACCTTTTTCATTCTTGATAGGGGAAATGGAGGCACTTTCCCAGAATTCCTCTCCGTTCTTGCGCTTATTTTTGAATTCACCGCGCCAAATTTTACCAGCAAGGATCGTATCCCAGAGTTCTGTATAGTATGATTCGGGAAAATCGCCTGACTTTAATATGCTTGGATTTTGCCCGATGGCCTCTTCGGCCGAATAGCCGGTAACCTCGCTAAATGTCGGGTTGACATATTCAATCGTTCCATTTCTATCGGTAACCAATACCGAAGCCGGACTGTTTTCAGTGGCCTGCGAGAGTTTGCGCAGTTCTGCGGTGCGCATAGCCACTTCCTCCTGAAGCAAAACGCGCTGGCGCTTCAACGTATGCAGACGCATGTAAACAATCCCATATATCAGCATACCGCCACTTAGCGCATAGAGCATCCACGCCCACCATCTCAGCCAGGGGGGCGATTGGACGTTAACCTTCAGCCGCACCGCCTGCTCGGGTGTGTTCCAGATGCCGTCGTTATTGGTACCGTTGATCACCAGGGTATAGGTCCCGCCTCGGAGTCCGGAGTAACGCCCCTCGTGTTGTTTACCTGCCTGTACCCAGTCTCGATCGCGGCCTTCTAGCTTGTAGCGGTATCGGTTTTTGGTGGCGCGGGTATAGTTGAGTGCGACGTATTCAAATTCGAAGTAGTTGTCCCGCCAACCCAGATTAATCTCACGCAGATGCTCGAAGGCGACTGCCGGTTTGATCGCTTCGCCACCTTGTTTAATGGCGGTAAGATAGATCTGTGGCGGGTCTTTGTTCTCTTCCAGATCTTCCGGATCGAAGCGATTGAGTCCGCTGTATCCCGCGAACCACAGTTGCCCATCGCGTGTCTTTCCGGTGCTGGTTGGCCAAAAATCGTGACCGTGCAGGCCGTCTTCAGTGGTATAGACCTTGACCACTCGCTGGCGATCGATGTCGAATTTCACCAGCCCGATGTTGGTTCCCATCCACAATCGACCACTGCGGTCTTCCAGGATGTTGTGGACAATCTTGGCGTCGAAGCCGGAGTCCTTTCCAAATCGTTTGAAGCGACCGGTCTGCTTGTCGAATTTATTGAGGCCTTTACTGGTGGCAACCCAGAAATTGCCACGGGAATCCTCCATCACATCGTTGACTGTGTCGGAGCTGATCGTCTGTGGGTCATTCGGACTGTGCTGATGGTGGGTAAAGGCATTCGTGCGACGATCGAACTTTTCCAATCCGCCCCCCCCAGGTCGCGATCCAGAAGATGTTGGGATCGTCACGGTCACGGATGAAACGCAACGCTATCGTTGCCAATATGCTGTCAGGATTCTGTGGATCGGGAAGGAAGCTCTTGCGCTCCCTTGTGCGCAGGTTGAAGCGGACAAGGCCCTGGTATGCGCCCACACCCCAGATCACGTCTGGATCCTCGTGGTCTGCAATTATCGTGTAGATCCAGGTATCGTCTGTGATCCTTTCGATCACTTCTTTCTTTATGTTGTCAAAATACACCATACCCCCGCCGGTCGAGATGATGAAGTCGCCACGATGTGTCTCGAAGAAACCCGAGGGATAGCCGTGGGGCAGTGCACGCGGGTTGGAAGGGTCGGCCTTGAAATGGTCAAAATCATCAGTTTCCGGGTTGTAACGGTTAAGTCCGTCACCAAAAAGGCCGATCCAAATGTTACCTGAACGATCTTGATAAGTTGTTACCGGCGTATTGCCCCCCAGGCTGCGCTCGTCGATAGGGTTGTGTTGATAAGAGGTGAACCGGTGAGCACGGGGATCGGCCTTATACACTTTGCCGTTGTTTTGCACGATCCAGAGTGTACCGTCGCGATCTTCGAAGACGACCTTCACGATATCCGATGCCAAGCTGTAAGGATCCCCCGGCTTCTTGCGGTGTTGGCGATGATTGCCGGTGCGGGGGTCGAACAGAATGAGGCCGACAGCAGAAGTATCGCTGGTCAAGGCGATTTCTCCGCTAGGTAAAAAGACAAGATTCCGGATGTCCATCAACGGCAGGCTGTCCGGGTCAGCGGGTTCGTGCTTGAACTGAGTGAACGCTCCGCTGACACGATCGCGACGAATCAGGCCGTGCTCCCGGGTGGCCAGCCACAAATGGCCATCTCGATCCTGAACAATAGACTGAATGGAGTTGCCAGGCAGACTTTCAGGGTCTTCGGGGTCATGGATGAACCGTGTGAAGCTTCCGGTCCGACGGTCGAAACGGTTGAGGCCATGATTCCTGGTGCCTACCCAGATTGCGCCATCGCTGTCTTCAAATACGCTGAAAATGTCATTGCCCGACAGCGAATTTGGGTCTTTGACGACATGTTGATAGTTGGTAAAGGTGTCGTCGGCCGGATTGAAACGAGACAGCCCATCCTGGGTGCCGAACCAAAGGAATCCCTGCTGATCCTGGATGATGGTGCGTGAGGTCACGTTGAAAACATTGCCCACCAGGCTGGTATTGGGGTGCGCCGGATCTTTAAGGAATTTCGTGACGGTGTTGGTGCGCTTGTCGTAGCGGTTGACCCCGTAGTAAGTACCCGCCCAGATGTTTCCATCCTTGTCCTCGAACAGCTGGGTCACCAGATCGTTGGAGATACCTTCCGGTCCCTCCGAGATCATCCATTTGCTCGTACCATCGAAACGCACCATGCCCTGAAAAAAAGAGCTGAACCAGAGGAATCCATCACGATCCTGGATACAGGTGAATCCTGATTCTCCACCGATAGTGAACACGTACTCGAATTTCATCGGCGTGGTCGATGTATTCGCGAGAGATACTCCAGGCAGCCCCACAAGCAAAGCAAGCAGTGCCAAGCCAAAGGTGTGACAATAACGACTGAAGCAGCAAGCCAGCGTCAACATCACTTTTTTGTGAAAACAATTGGTTAGAACGAAGGGCAGTGTTCTCATGGTTTTCTTCTGCTTGTTCAGGATCAACAACGATATGATTTTGCGATCATTTCATAGACCTTCGTCTTCGACATGGTCGAGGTAGGTGCCGTCATTCACTGCAGGGACGGTGACGCGTGCTTTTTGGCCGGCGGCTGCATGCCCTGGGCCTTTGCCAGTTCCCTGATTTCGGGCGAAGGGGTGTACCAGATCGGCGAGGACCAGGCCCGTTCCTGAATGGTCGCGGGCACCTCCTTCGGCGGTTCGACGCCCAGCCTCACGGCGTCGTAGGTCGACCAGCGCGGGGTCGGGATCTCCAGCACGCGGACGTAGTAGGCCGCTGGTATGGTGGGATCGAACTTGGGATCCGTCCAGACCGCCGCCAGCTGGCTGTCGCCGATATCATTGGTGTAGGTCGCCTTCTTGAGGTTTACCGTGTTGCCGACCGGCGGCAGTTTGCCGGTCTTGGGGTCGGGCCGGCGCTTGTCCGTATCGGACCAGGCGATATCGTAGATCGCTTCCTGCGGGTAGCCATTGGCCGGATGGGCCCAGACTTTGACGATCTGGATGCGATCGAGGTTGCCGCTTTGCGGGTCCTTCAACGCCCAGACCGCGAAGCTTGGCGTCTTGGCGAGGTCCTTGACCGGGTGCGGCGGCATGTCCTGGCCCATGGGAACGCCGATGGAATAGGCCTTTTTCACAAACTCTTCGTCTTTGATGATATTCGCGGGCATGTCCCAGCCGCCGAAAAAGCGCAGCCGGATCAGCGTGCCGGAGGTGCCGTAGGTCTCTTTGGACAACATGCCGTTGAAGATGCCCTCGCGGGTGTTCTCTTCAGCCCAGACCGCAGTGGTGCCGGCGCTGGAAACCGTGAACCCGTATTCCCCCGATGCGTTGATCTCCGGTTTGAGGCGCTTAGCGGGCGTGTCGTCCTGGGTGCCATGGGCGCCCTTCCAATTCCACTCTTCGTTGCCCTGGTAGCCGGAATGAACGTCCGCGCCTGCGACCACCCCCATCTTGTAGGGATTGTAGCCGAGCTTTTGCTCCAGCTTCATGCCGACCGTGAGACCCTGGCGGTAAAAAGAGCCGGCCGTCTTCGTTGCCGGCACCCCAAGCGAGATCAGGTTGTCGAAGGGCTCGAAATCGGCGAATTCGTCGTTGGGCGAAACGATTGGGTGGGTCTCCGAGGTACCCTTGGTCTGGGCCATTTCGAACAACGGCTCATTGGCCGCCTGGCGCCGGGCGTAGCGCGCATCCATCGGCCCGCCCAGGAACTTGTTCTCCGAGAACATCCAACCGTTGGAGACGTTCGAATTGTGTGGAATCGCAAAAACGTCGATGCCCTGGTTGCGCTGGATCTCCAGATAGGTCCAGAGATCCTCCGGATAAATCGAGTCGAAGGACGAAAACGGCACCGCCGCAGGCTTGTTCTTGAAGAACACGTTGCGGTGCATGTTCGAGCCGTTGGGAATCGAGGTCCACTCATAGGCGTAGAGGGCGGTGAACTTGCCCGGCTCGTTGTGCTTATCCGCCGTCTCGAGAAACTTTTTCCAGTAGTCGATGCGAAGCTCGGGCGTAACATATTCCGGCAGCGGCGTGTTGGTGACGAGACTGCCGATCAGCTTGCCCACCGCCGCCTTGGCCGAGGCGGGATCCGTGCGCGCCTTCTGGAGACCCTTGGCGAACTCGGACTTCGACAGCGCGCTCTTCGGGTTGATGAGCTCCTTCAGCACGCCGTAATACTCAGAGTGGTCCGTAATCGCTACAAAGTCGTAAGGCGTGCGGCGTTTCATCGACTCGCCGGTGGTGGAAAGTTTGATTTGCTCTCCCTTGGCGAAGCGGTAGGCATCCTCCCAGGTCATCGTCACGCCGACCGTGAAAGCGTCGAATGAGTTGCGGGTATGCATGTGCTGCTCGCCGAAATAGACATTTTTCAGCGGGTTCTTCTTGCCGGAACCGCGGCCAGGTTCACCAACAGTGTCGCCGGCCCAAGTTCCTGACAAAAATATAACTGAACACAGCAAAGATAACGCAATGCTTTTGATTGCTATTATTGAATTTCTCCTCATGGTTTTGTTCCTTATCTCGTTCAGAGAATCTGATTTCAGATGCCAGCAATTAATAAATTCAAAAAAACAAAACACAAATGCCAAATGGTTCGGCAAGCTCACCACCCTGAGCAAAGTCGAAGGGCAAATCACAATGACCGAAATTCGAAATTTCAAACAATTAGTTTTGATCTTTTTTGAGATTTGGATATTGTAGTTTGTAATTTATTTGTAATTTGGTGCTTGTAATTTGTTATTTCCGCTTTCTATTTCATCGGAATATTTCCTTTCAAGGAATTGGAATCTAAAGGAAAATTTAGTTTTTGGGGATGATTGTGCTCACCACAGTTTATGCAACTTCAAGCCACATGCCATCGATGACGTAAGAGAGCCTGATGCCCCAATAGCCCAGATTCAGCATCACCCCTGAACCCATCAACTCAGAACCTCCAGCTACCCTTTTATCAACTTGTATTTCACTCCCAGTTTGTCGCAAAGGATTTTGACAGTGGCGAGCGCCGATGTTTTATTTGCTTTTGTGCCGCTGGGTGTCGCCGCAATAGCGAGCAACTGGGATTGCTTGTCATCAATGCGGGTTACCTTGACAACATCTTTATGAATCCCATCCTCATGTTTGGCTTCAAGATCTATACGCATCTTTTGGTCGTCTTTTTTTATTATTTTGTACTTTGTCGGATTTTCTTTGATGATGTCCAGGGCTGCCTGGTAAATTTTATCAGCGCTTACGGGTAATTGTGCTGTCACGGCGAAACCTTTGTGATTCTCCTCATAATAGATAACGGCCGGAATGGCGGCCACGCACCCAAGCAAAGACATTACCGACAGCAAAAGGAATAATTTTCCTACTAACCCAGGTCCGAACCTGCCCCCATTTTTAAAATTAGTTGTAGTCATTGTGAATCTCCTTTGCGTCATGGCGTTATATCCATTTCTATTTTTCTATTTGCTCTTCTTTCCAGCCTCGTAACCGGCCTCGTAGGCTTCATCGTGAGCCTTTTGTTTGGCTTTTTCGTGATGATCATAAAGATATCCGCCGGCGGTGCCCGCGACGGCACCCACGGCCAATCCAAGGCCGGTGTCGCCCGCGATGGCTCCGACGATCCCGCCGGCTGCGGTACCGATGGCCGCCCCGCTCAGGGTACGCTGTTCAGTATCCGACATGCCCGCGCATCCAGCGAGGGCCAAGCCAAATATCAGGAAAATAACTAGTAATGGGTTTTTCATGGCTGCTCCTTTCTATAACCTGAGAGTTCAGGGTTGTTCTATTTGGGATTTTGGATTGCGGATTTTGCGTTATCCCTCAGCCTCCTTTTTCAAATTATTTTCAGGTGACCTCGATGGGGACCTCTTCGTCTGATGAGATTCTTCTGTCAGACAAACAAGGGCATACATGATGGTGACGATAGCAAGGATAAAATCGGATATTTAATTAATCCGTTTTTTTGGGCCAGATCAAAATTAAATCGGTAGAATACCGCAAATCTTCAATCTTCAGTCTTCAATCTTCAATGTTACTATTTGCACGGCCACTTTTGCATCAGGAACCTGAATTCCGTTTCAACAGGCGTCTCTTTCCAATGTTCAGGATGCGCACTGGCCCATTGGATGAACTCGTCGATCGTATTGTTTCGCGTGGGCATCGGATCGGGTGGACAAACAAATCGAATTCCTTTCGGACCGGATGAAACGGCTTCATAGTAGTGATAGGCGCCTACCAGGTAGCCGTGGCAAAAGTTGATGGCCTGGTGGTACAGGGGGTCGTCGTTGGCTACTGTGCAGAGATTGACAATATTTTCAGTCGTCTGAACCTCGAAGTCCTTCTCGCTGACAGCCCCGGCGAAACCGGGCCATAAAATTCCAATCGTCAACAGTAAGATGATCTCCTTTCGTCTCATGGTAATTTCCTTCCGTTTATATTGATGGTTTCCTGCAGGTTGACCGCCTCTGAAGTGAAGTGCTTTTCACGGGATTTACAAACGAACAAATTTCAAAGCTTATTTTTAATGCCCGAAAGGCCGGGTTGCATTTATTTTACAAATTAAGCTAAATCAGCTTAAAGGTCGGCAACAGCCCCAAAAGGGGGTATAGAAGGTTGTAAAAATGGGGTATATGAACCTGGTTCGCTCCGCTCATGAATGGAGTAATGGAGTTTTGGAATAATGGGAATGGGTTCAATTTGGCGAAAATTGTCATAGATCGTTCCCAAAAATGTGGACTCATTTTAAGAACAAGCTACAAAATATGAAATCTATAATTTGTACTTTAATATACAAATTATTTGTCATTATTTATACAAAATATTTGTATATTTTAATACAAAATAAAATTGACAAATACAGCGGAAAGACATATGATTTGAATAAATTGGAGGTTAGTTACATGGTTCGGTCCAACAGATATAGGATAAGTGGCATAGACTTGCTGGATACTTTAGAAAATTGGGATTGCTTGATGAATTTTCGGATTCGTCTGATCGCCTGTGGAGGAACCGCATTGACTTTACTCAACATCAAAGAGTCAACCAAAGATATTGACTTCATAGTGCCTGTAAAAAATGAATTCGATAAGTTGATGAAGTTTTTGAAGGCCTTGAATTATCGATACAAAGGGAACGGTCTTGTACATGATGATGATCCCAATTTCATCTACCAGCTCTGGTGTGGAAACCGAGTTTTCACGACAGATCTGTTAGAGCCGCCATTGGAGGAAGATAACCACATCCTGATTAAAAGGTGGTCCCATATCTACCTTGGTGCGTTGAATCTTACTGATTTGATTATTACCAAAATGTTTCGCGGAACTTCCGCCGATAGAGAGGACTGCATTGCGGCTTTCGCTACGGGACAGGTGAAAGTAGAAAAATTGATGGAGAGGTATTCTGAGGCGGCGCGTTATGATTTGAATCCTGAAAAAGTATTACAAAATTTTGGTTATTTAGCTGAGGGCTTGCGTGAAAAGAAATTGATAACCGATAAATTTTATCAGAAAGTTAGGTCACGTTTATGAAAAAGGATGATCTTATTTTCAATTTGGGACGTCTTGGCTTTACCCTCGTTCGACCGGAGAATCATAGTGTTAAAGGTGATGAGGTGCTTGACCTTTTGGACGAACTGGCAGAGTCTGAAGACCCAAGGCTGGTCGAAGGCTTTCCCGTCGTCCTGGCAAATTGTGCTCAAAAAGGTCTGAAATTAAATTTCAGGTCCTTATTGTCCAGGCGCAATTCCGATAGCAGGAAAAAGCAAGCTATAGAAAAGCTACTGCTGTTGAGCTCGACATTGCTTGCTGAACAAGGTTTGGACCAACCTAAAAATCTTGAAAGCCTATCAAAATCTTTGAAGGTAAAGTATGGCGACCTTCTAGCAGGTGATGTTGTAGACCTTGGAAATAAGGTTTCTCTGTCAACAGAACGACTATGGAACACGCTTAACCGATACACTGCGGATCAATCAGCTTCCAATTCAACACGCGAAAAAGCAAAGATCCGGCAGCGCCGGTCATTTCAGCTGAACTACTACTTGAGTACTCTTTTTGCCCCGAAACAAAAGGAACTTGTTTTGAAAAAGTACCATGGAGAACCTTTGAATAAGACCGAGCAAGAATATTTTTCAAGAAAGGTTAAAAAAAAGCTTGAAGCGATGACCAACAAAGAAGTTATGAAAGTCGCAACAGCTGCACTTACCAGGAAGTAATTGGCCGAACGTCGAATGTCTAAAATTAAACGTCGAATGGAGAAAAAAGGGAAGAAGCAAATAAGATCATATGCGATTTAGTTATCTGTTTGACGAATACGTCAAGGGCGGCATCTTCCCATTTGCTCTTGATGAGCCGGATCCTTTGCCGCTTTTGGAAAACATCTGCTTGAAGGTCATTCGCAAGGATATACCAATGGTTTCAAATTTAAGATTTGAGGATATCGATAAGATAGAGAAAACTCTATCCTTTATCGGAAAATCAGAAGTCGACGGGATCAACTTCTCATCGATTTCCAGAAATATTGGAATTACAAAATATAAAGCAGAATTATTTGTCAAGCTGCTCTCCCAGGCCTTTATTCTTAACCCGATTTATCCCAAAGGAACCAATGTGCTCAAAGAACCAAAGGTATTGATGTTTCTTCCATTTCGTCTTTTATTCAGCGATATCCAGCAGTGCCTGGGGGCCATCCGGGAAGATTTTTTTGCTGAAATGCTTACCTTGAAGGGGTATAAATTCCACTACCTGAAGACGAAACGAGGTGCAAAAACACCGGATTATCTTGTCGAGTATGAAAAAGAGAGATATGTCATTGAAATTGGTGGAAAAGGCAAAGGCAGACAGCAGTTTAAGGGAATTAAAATTGAAAAAAAGTTGATTTTGTCTGATGATCCAAAAGCCGGCAGTGCACAGAAACCCTTATCACTAATGGGCTTCATAATATAGGCAATCTGATTTTAGGACACCCGGTAAAACTGTTCAACAAATCAGATAACTGTCAGCTCTTATAACCCAATCTCCAGTCTCCACCCTCCCCACCAAGCGCCATGCCCTATGCTCTCCCTATGGAGCGCAGACCCACGTACCGGACTGCCCTCTGATCCCATATCCCGCATGCTATCCATAGTACGACGGATTTGTATAAACTTGGACATGTAACTCGAATGGTTAAGTTGTCCTGCCATAGGATCTTTGAAAACATATCGAAAAGAATTAAAAATGATTATTTGTTTGCATTTTTGCCGTTATAGCGGTAATAATATTGATATCATGCGTCAAAAACTCTATTTTTCTAAAAAAAAGGAGGATATTTACCACTATAACGGTAAAAACAGATATTTAACAATTTTAGATAGCAAATTACAGGATAATTGGTATAGTTTTGCCGCCAAGGCGGTAATTTAGGGAGGTATTAGCTTTGGAGCATAAGATAGGTGATCTCGTTTTGTTTCATCGGAAAAAAAGTGGATTGACGCGAAATCAGTTGGCTGACCTGGCGGGTGTAGGCAAGACGGTTATTTACGATATCGAAAAAGGAAAAGAAACCATTCGGTTTTCAACTTTACAAAAGGTGTTTAAAGCACTGAATATAAGAATCACTTTTAGAAGTCCGCTAATGGAGGTGTTCAATGAGAGGAGCTGAGGTATCGATGCATGGTACACCGGCCGGCATTTTGGAGGAAACAGAAGCCGGGAATAAATACCGGTTTAAATATTTAGAAGGATACAATGGGCCTCCAATTGCATTAACGATGCCGGTGGATAAAAAGGAATTTGTTTTTAACCGTTTCCCTCCATTTTTCGATGGCCTGTTGCCGGAAGGAGTACTTCTTGAGGGTCTTTTAAAGCAACGCAAAATTGATAAATTTGATTACCTGAGTCAAATTATCGCGGTGGGAAACGATCTGGTCGGTGCCGTCACTGTTCAGGAGAAAAAAGAATGAGCCGATGTCCGATTACATATGAGGAAAGTGAGGGCGGTAAATATTCTCTTAAAGGTTTGAAGAAAATCTCACCGAAATTAAAATCCTTAAAAGACTTTCCATATTCCGCTGAGGACCAGGTAAGAGAGGCCATCGCCCGTGCTGCTAAAATGTCAATTCAGGGCGTTCAACCCAAATTAAGTGTGCGCTTAAATTTAAGAAATGAGATCTTTGAAGTTGTGGACACTGGCGGCCGTTATATATTCAAACCGCAAACCAGTAGTTACAGGGAAGTTCCGCAAAATGAAGATGTGACCATGCGGTTGGCTGAGCTAATTGGGATCGAGGTCCCTTTGCATGGCCTGGTGTATTCCCAAGACGACACAATGACCTATTTCATTCGACGCTTTGATCGAGTGAGCAGAAGTAAAAAATTGGCGGTCGAAGATTTCGCTCAGCTTTCCGGCAAGGATCGAGATACCAAGTACGAGTCGTCCATGGAGCAGATTATATCCCTTATCAATCAGTTCTGCACATTTCCGGCGATTGAGAAATTAAAACTATTCAATTTAACACTGTTTAATTATCTCGTCGGAAATGAAGATATGCATTTAAAAAACTTTTCTGTTATTCGACGCGATTTGAAGGTCGAACTATCTCCAGCTTATGATCTATTAAACTCAACGATTATTTTAAATTCCCAGGAAGAACTCGCACTTCCCCTCGGCGGCAAGAAAAATAGACTGAAAAAAAATGACTTTTTAGTCTACTTCGCAAAAGAGCGTCTTCAGTTAACCCCAAAATCTATCGAGCAGACAGCAAGTCGCATAGTAAATGCATTTCCTAGATGGGATGATCTTATTCAAAAATGCTTTTTATCTGATTCTATGAAAACCCAATACATCGATCTGTTGAACGAAAGATTCAGCAAACTGGAATTAAAAAGCTGGGGATAGTCCATGCTGACTGCCTCGCCCAATCACCCCCTCTCCCTCTGTCCCCTTCTCACCTTCTTACCCTCTCAACTTCTTACCTTCTGTTTTTCCGCCACCCACGGCATCCGGTATCCGGGACCTGGCATCAGCTTTTGAGTATACCCAGCTTCCGGGCTTTGTCGACCGCCTGCCGGCGCTCGCTGACGCTGAGTTTGCCATAAATGTTATTCAGGTGTTTTTTTACGGTTTCAGGAGAGATGTGCAGTTTTTCAGCAATCTCCTTGTTCTGGAGCCGTTCCGCCACAAGATCCTGGATGTCGATCTCTCGATTCGTCAGAGGATCAACCAGGGGCTGGGTGGTATGGAAGTCGGAATTGGGAATGCGGAAAGCGGAATTAGAAGACGATGAAGAGAATCGGTTTTGCAAGGCCTGGCCATTTGGATCCGAAGCATCTAGCATTTCTCTATGTTCATCTTCCTTGAAAGCAGCCAGGATTCGCATAATATATCCCACTGCGACGTTTTGTTTAATAAGTTGCTGGAGCAGTTCGACCAGCCGGGGTCCTAAATCTGCAAAATTGCGTATGAAACCGCTGGGCTCCGCCAGTGTCAGCGCTTCTGCCAAGGCCTTCAAAGCTGCCGGCTCATTTTTCTGTGAATGTTGGAGCAAAGCCTGGAGAGCCAGCACATCAATTCGGAAGCGGTTGTTGTGGATCGACACGAGAAAATCGTGTAATTGATCAAGGAGGTGGACGGCTCGACGACGACTGTCAGTCGTATCCTGGGCGATCAATACTCTGGCTGCCGTGATTTGCGGCATATAAAATCGAAAAGCCGGCAGAAACGGTTTGGTATGATACGTCTCCAGCCATTGGGAGGCTTCGGCAAGACGTCCCTGACGAAGCGCCAGTTCCGACTCGAAGGCCCGGGAGACCTGTAGCATATCTTCATTGTTGGTTTCGATGGCATCGATCGCCACGGATCTGCTGATTTCGATGGCCTGCTCGGTTTTTCTCTGAACCTGATATGTAAGAGCGAGTGCAAATGCGCTGTGCGCGAAATTTATGGGACTGGCAGCATAGTGGGCAGCTACCACCTCAGCCAGCTTTTCTTCGGCGGATTGCAGCTCGTTTCGGTGATAGTGGATAATTCCCATAAAATAGCGCCAGTAATAAGGAGAAATGGCGGAAGATGAAGCTTCCCCGGCAATGTTCAATATGCTCACAGCAGTCTGCTGCAAGGCATTCAAATCAGCGGCCACCCAGTGAATGAGGCCAAGCTTGCTCAGAAACATGGCATGGTAATTTTTGTCCCTGTTGATGTAACGTTTCATGGCCTTCCGATAAAGTGACAGCCCGGTTTCAAGATCACCGACCATTTGATATGACAGTATCTGAGCGGTATGGGCCAAGAGATGCGACCGCTTGTGGTGGGAAGGAACCTGCTTCGGTGAACGCCGGGCGCAGGCTAAAGCATTCTCGCCCTCGGCAGCCATATAGTACACAGAGGCCTTAAACGCATCGATTTGGCCTTTCACATACTCGAGATTGACGAAGGAGCCCGGCGGTGAGGCGGCAATCAAGATTTCAATCTTTTCGACGCAGTCCGCCATACCGGAGAAATTATGCCCAACCATGTGAATCCAGGCTTCCAACACGAGCAACGCGGGGTCCTGTTCGATTTGGTCGTGGTCCAGCAAATACAGGCAGCGTTTCAGGCGCACCCACTGCTGGTTATTGATCAACTGGTGGCTGAATCGCGCAATCAGGTTGCCTGCCAACTCTTTGTTCCCGGCAGCCAGAGTGTGACGAAGCGCCTCTTCCAGATGGCCGTTTTCGAAATACCAGGCACCGGCCCGGGCGTGGATGGACTTGACTTCGTCGGCGCTATGACTGCGTTTTAATTGGTTGATCAGGAGCTTCTGAAACAGATGATGGTAGCGAAACCACCGGTTTTCAGGGTCCAGGGGGATCACGAAGAGGTTTTCCTTCTTTAGCCATGTGAGAAACTCCCAACCACCATAATCGCAGGTAAAGGGCTCAGCTCCCGGCATACAGACTGCCTCACACAACGGCCCGCAGAAGCGATCCAGGACTGCGCTTCCCAAAAGATATTGTCTGACTTCCGGTGGATGATGAGAGAGGACCTCATCAAAAAGATATTCCAGCACATAATTAGCGTCCACCTGCGGCTCGAGTAATTTTGGATCGAGTTGGCCTTGCCGGCTCATGGCAAGGGCAGCCAGACGCAGTCCAGTCACCCAGCCCTCGGTTTTTTCTTCCAAAGCAGCAATGGTGACCGAATCGATTTGTATTCCCGCCTGTTTTATCAGAAACGTTTCTATTTCAGATTTGCGAAATCTCAGGTCCTGGATTCGGATCTCTGTCACTAGACTCCTGGCACGGAGTGTGGAAATCGGCAGGGGGGGATCCCGTCGGCCAATCAACACCAGGTGCATGGCTTGCGGCGGATGGCGCAGCAACTGGCTGATCAGATCGAGCACGGAGTCATCTTTAATGAGGTGGAAATCATCCAGCACCAGGAGAAAGGGTCGTTCAATCAGGAACAGATCGTTGATCAGGCTGCCGGTCAGCACCGAAAACGGCGGAAGCGTCAAACCATTCATCATGTCCAGGGTTTTCCGACCGGCAGCGGGCCAAATGGTTTGAACGGCCTTCAGAAGGTAGTTTAGGAACAGATGTAGATCATTGTCATCCTCGTCCAGAGAAATCCAGGCGCAGGGACTTCCGCTCGCTTCCAACCAGCAGCAGACAAGCGTTGTTTTACCGTAGCCCGCCGGAGCCGAAACCAAGGTCAACGGCCTTTGGCGGCGTTGGTCAAGCCGCTCTATTAGATGCGCACGGTGGACATGGTTGCTTTCAACCCGGGGCAGGTACAGCTTGGTGCTTATAATCGCATTGGTGGATCGTTCGCCTGCCATTTAGAACTAACCAGTGAAAACTAAATAATTTAGAAACAGGGTGGATAGAACTTAGTTCACTTCGCTCATAATTGTGATAATGGAACAATGTAACAGTGGAATATTGGGACCATTGGTCTTCTAACTGGATGAAAGATAATACCGTTCATGGGATAAACAAACCATGGATCGAAAAATATCAACCCAGGATTAAAAAAAAACTGCGAGTTTGGCAAGGGAAGACTTGCCCGGGACCAAATCATCGGGTGGTGAGGATACCAAGGTCCATCGCTTTGTCGACCGCCTGTCGGCGATCGCTGACGCTGAGTTTTCCATAAATGTTATTCAAGTGTTTTTTTACGGTTCCAGGTGAGATACGCAGTTGAGTTGCAATTTCCTTGTTTTGCAGGCGCTGCTTCAACAAATTCAGGATCTCAGTCTCTCGGGTCGTCAGGGGCTCAGCCAGGAGCTGGGAGGCGGGGGAAATCAGAGAGGGAGAGGTAGGGGGACTGGGAGATGGGGTGACGATGTGTTGGGCATCGTCTGCAAAAGCAGAGAGGATACGCTTAATATAGGTCACAGCTGTATTTCGCTGGATGAGCTGTTTCAGCAGTTCGGCCATCCGGGGTCCAAGATCCACGAAAATTCGTATAAAACCGCTGGGTTCAGCTATTGTCAGCGCTTCTGCCAGTGATTTCAAAGCAGCCGGCTCATCATTCTGTGAATCATGATACAAAGCCTGTAGTGCCAGCAATTCAATTTGAAAACGTTTATTGCGGATAGATCTGAAATAAGTAATCGATTGGTCCAGGAGGTCAGCCGCTCGCCGGCGGCTGTCCATCGTATCCTGAAACAACAGAATCTGAATCAGGGTCAATTGCGGCATATAATATCGGTATACCGGTTGTAGCTTTAATGCAGGTAGCTTAATTGCCAACTGAGTGGCCTCGGCAACGCGCCCCTGGCGCAGTGCCAATTCCGCTTCGAAGGCCCGGGTGAGCATGATCATGTCTGCATTGTTGGTTTCTATGGCATAGGTGATCAGGGCCTCGCTAACTTTTCTGGCTTCAGCGAATTTTTTCCGGGCCTGTAATGTGAGGGCCAAGGCAAAAGCACTGTGGGCGTAGTTTACCGGACTAGAATAACGGTGGTCTTCCACTACTTTCACCATAAGATCTTCTGCGATTTCCAATTCGTTCCGATGATAATGATATATTCCCCGAAAGTAATATACGTAGGGGATGGTATCCGGCAGTTGATGGTCCTTTGCCGCTATCAGGGCACTCTCGGCGGTTTGTCGCATTGAATTTAAGTCTGCATCGATCCAATATATAAAGCATAGGTTTGTCAGATACGTGGAATGGTAGCTCCGATCCCTGGCGGTGCAGTCCCGCATTTCCTCCTGATAAATAAGAAGACCGGACGCCAGTTCACCGATCATTTGATATGCCCCGAGCTGATAGATATGGGCAAAAACCCTTACCCGTTTATATTGGGTTGGGATTATTTCACAAGCATGCCGCAGATGGCGTAAAGCACCTTCGCCATCGCCTGCGAAATAGTGTTTCATCCCCCGCATAGCTGCGAGTTGCCCCTGTACATGCTCGGCATTGATCAATAAGTTTGGCGAGGAGGAAGAGGCTTCCATAGCCTCAATCTTTTCAAAACAGCGCCACTGATTCGACAAGTCATGTCGGATATGAAAAAGCCAGCTTTCCAGCAGTAGTAATTCAGGATTCAGTTCGACCTGATCCCGGGGCAGCAGATCAAGCCAGTGAGTCAGGCGAGACCACTGTTGATCGTTCATGAGCTGAGGACCGTATCGTCCCACCAGCTGCATTGCAGTTGAAATATCATCTGCGGTCAGGTAATGCTGAAGTGCTTCTTCGATCAGGCCGTTTTCTACATACCATTCACCGGCCCGGATATGGAGCGCCTTAATTTCCCGGGCGCTAAATCGACGTTTCAACTGATTAAACAAGAGTTTCCGGAACAAATGGTGGTAGCGGAACCATCTTTTTTCAAGATCCAATGAAATTACGAAAATATTTTCCTTTTTCAACCAGGTGATAAACTCCCATCCGCTCATTTCGCAGGTAATCGGATCAGCACCCGGCGCACACACCGCCTCACATAGAGGACCGCAGAATCGATCCAGCACTGCAGTTACCAGAAGATATCGGCTGATCTCCGGTGGCTGTCGCGAGAAGACCTCATTGAAAAGATATTCCATCACATATTGAGCGTCCACATGGGGTTCTAACAATTTGGGATCGATATCCATCCGCTGACGCATAGAAAGCGCTGCAAAACGCAAACCTGTCACCCAGCCCTCAGTTTTCTTTACCAGAGCAACCACTGTGGTTTTATCGACCTGAATTCCCAGAAGCCGACTCAGCAACATCTCCGTTTCCGCTGCTGAAAAGCACAGTTCTTCGGTCCGGATCTCTATCAATAGCCCTTTAGCTCGTAATGAAGAAATCGGCAAAGGGGGATCACGGCGGCTGATTATTACCAGGTGAAAGAACTGCGGGGGATATTTCATTATTCTGGCGACCAGATCATGTACAGCAATTCCTTTGATGAGGTAATAATCATCCAAAATCAGAATAAAAGGCTGCTTGATCAGGTCTAATTCATTAGCCAGGCTGGCACCTAAATACTCAATTGGCGGCAGTTCGAGTTGTTTTATCTGAGCTTGAGTATCCAAGCAGGCCTTAGGGAAAATTGATTGAACAGCTGCGATAAAATAATTTATAAAAGTTCGCAAATCACTGTCGTTTTCATCCAGCGATAACCAGGCTCCGGGGTCTTCGCAGGCCTCCATCCAAGAACTGATCAATACGCTTTTACCATATCCGGCAGGCGCCGAAATTAAGCTCAGCGGCATATCGCCGTATTGATTAAGTCGTGCCAAAAGATGCGATCGATAGACATGGTTGCTGTCAACCTGGGGCCGATGCAGCTTGGTGTAAAGAAGCGGACCGTTCATTGTATCGTCTGCTATACTAGATTTACTAAAAAAAAATGAAGAATATTTGGGCTATATAAAAGAACTGATATAAAATTAATTCTTTTCAAGCATTGGAATGTATGCTGACCGCTTCAGCTGCTTATAAAATCAACCACCACCAGGGTCAAATCATCATCCAAGGCGTCGTCTGTAGGTTTTCCGGTCCAGCTGATGATGTGTTGGATGAAGACGTCCGAGAAAAGACCGGCAGATCGGCCGGCCTCTGCCTTTATAAATTCTTGGAAGCGGTCCACGCCAAAGAACTCTCCCTCAGCATTGGTGGCTTCGAGGATGCCGTCGGTGTAAAGAATAAAGCGATCACCGGTTTCCAGGCTGAGCTCGCTATTTTGGTAGCGTGCTTCTTCAAATTGACCCAGCACAATGGAATTTTGGCGATATTCATAGATTTTTTCTTCCGATCCCCGCCACACCAGCAGGGGCGGATGTCCCGCTCCCGCATAAACAGCTACTTGATTTTCTGTATCCATAAATAAATAGCCGGCGGTGACAAAATCACTTTCCAGCTTGCCGCACAGAATCTGATTAATGCCTGCCAGCACCCGGGCGGGATCGTGGGCATGCGGCAGCTGGGATGTAAAGGCGATCTTGACCATGGAGCTGATCAGAGATGCCGGCACGCCATGGCCGGAAACATCGGCCACCAGCACGCCCAACCGTTGGTCGTCCACTTTTATGAAGTCATAAAAATCGCCCGCCACCGCTGCCATGGGCACATATTGGGCGGCCAGGTTCAGGCCTTTGATATTCACGGTTTCCCGGGGAAGAATAAAGGCTTGAATCTGGCGGGCGGTTTCCAGCTCGTGAGTTATGGTGATCAGATTTTTTTTCATTTTGAAAAAAGCGATAGGCAACAACATAGACCAGAAAGCTGATGAATACGATGAATCCGAACGGCTCAAGATATTTTATAGAAAAGCCGGGGGGCAGCAATGGAGTAATATTTTCGTAAAGTGCCGTTATCCCAAAAATTACGAGTCCGCATTTCAACACCCTCAATTCCCGGGTCATCCGCAGGCCGGGCCGAAACAAGTTAAATCCCACCACCAGCAATCCGAAAACGGCCATGACATTGTTGCCGACCATGGCAGTACCGGGTGCACCTAGAGATGAATCTATCACAATAGCCGCAATCACAAAAACGATCTGAAGCTGCCAGATCCTTCGAATTGACGAATGCCATCCTTTGCCGAGAAATTGTTCAAAAAAAAACAAGCCGGCAAAGGTGTGAGATAGGTAAGAAACCATTGGAAATAATCCCAGAAGACCGGGTGGGCGTCCAACAGGAATTGAAAGGCACGGGTTCGCGCCCCGTAGAATGAACAAAAGACACCAAATGCGATTAACGACAAATCCTTGGCCTTCCATCGATACAAGGCCAGGGTCACAGCCAGCAGACCGATGATGGTGATGATTACGCCGAATAGCAGCTCAATGATATCTCCGCGGGAGGTGATGGCGATGGCAGACCCAACGGGCGGGATAACGGATTGGGAGGATGTCAGTCCATGTTTTTGATTACTGGCTGACGGGCTGGGCTGTAGTCTGGCGCCGCTGGTTTCAGATGCATTTAGACGAATCGAAATAGAAAATAGAAAAATTCCTAAAAGTGAAATTATGAGAAATTTTTCAGTTGAGCGTTGCATTCATTAACCTCGTGGTTATTGTTCAATGCCATTGATCTCAATTTATTTAATCTTGACAAAAATACTATACCCCTGTAATTATAATAGATTCAGATATTTACATAGGTTCTTTTATTCACATTGTCAAATCTAATTTCGCTCTTCGGTATTCCGCTGTCTGTTACAAACAACGGTGTTGAACCTATTTACTGAAATCACATCATGTTAGCGAAGGAATAATCTATCAAGAACTTTCGCCACCAAGACACCAGGGCAATTATATACGGACAGATAGCAAGTAATGAGGCAACTTTATTGTTGCAAGAAGTTATTCGAAAGTCTCGATCTTGGAGTATTGGAGTGCTGGAGTACTGGGATATGAAAAGAAGACATCCAGCCTTCAACCAATACTCCAGCACTCCATTACTCCAGAACTTATAAAAATTTAAAGCCCCACGAAGGTTTACCTTCTTTTAATCTATAGAACGATTTAAATATAATAAACATTTTCTTTCGGTCTTCGTGGCTATTTTTTCCGGTTTATCCGGGTTGGGAATCTAAAATGAAACTTGGCATTATAGGTCTGCCGCAAGCCGGCAAATCCACGGTTTTTGAGGCACTGACCAAAAATATTTCCGAATCCGCGCACAAGGGCGAGGATCGCATCGGCACCATCCGGGTGCCGGACCACCGCGTTGACGTATTAAGCGATATGCACCAACCCCAGAAAACCATTTATGCCCAGGTGGAATATTTTTTGCCAGGCACCGCCCGCGCCAAAAAGGACCAGGCGGCCGACCAGAGCGTCTGGACGGCGGCCAGAGATTGCGATGCCCTGATCCAGGTCACCCGGAATCACACAGCAGCCGGTTTCGAGGGAAAATCCCCCCAGGCGGAATTGCGGCATATCGAACAGGAATTGATCCTGGCGGACCTGGTGGTCGTGGAAAAACGTTTGGAACGGATCGAACATGATCACCGGCGCGGTAAGAAAATGGACCCGCAGGAGCACGCCCTACTGGTTCAATGCCGTCAAAACCTTGAAAATGAAATCCCTTTACGGCGAATCGAAGATCTGGCAACAGCTCGCAAGCTAAGAGGATTCGCCTTTCTGTCCGCCAAGCCGCTGCTGATCTTGTTCAACAACGATGACGATGACGATCAGCTACCGGACATCAGCGAACTCACGGAAGCGGAAAATTGCCTGGTCATCAGGGGCAAACTTGAACAGGAGCTATCCCAGATGTCGGCCGCCGACGCGGCTGAATTCCTAAAAGAGTTCAGCATCAGCGATTCCGCCACGGACCGGGTGATTCAAAAATCCTATGAGCTGCTGGGACTGATATCCTTTTTTACCGTCGGCAAAGACGAAGTCAGGGCCTGGAACATTAAAAAAAGAACCCCGGCCGTCGAAGCCGCCGGAACCGTCCACTCGGATATGCAAAAGGGTTTTATCCGGGCGGAAGTGTTGGCGTATGACGACTTGATGGAAGCCGGCACCCACGCCGCCGCCCGCAAAAAAGGCACCGTCCGCCTCGAAGGCAAAACTTACGAGGTCCAAGACGGCGATCTGATCAATTTCAGGTTCAATGTATAAAAGAAGGTTTCGGGTGTCAGGTTTCGGGTGTCAGGAAAAGAACCATTTATCGGGTGTAAGGTAAAAGGTGGAAGGTGGAAGGTATTAGGTATTAGGTATTAGGTATTAGGTATTAGGTATTAGATATAAGGTAAAAACTGTTTAAAACTCCATCTAAATTGAAACCAACCGTCTTCCTTTTTCAACTTCCGACTTCTCAATACCCCAAAACTCGCAACTCGCAACACGCAACCCGTAACTCGTAACTCACAACACGGAACCCGCAACTCGCAACCCGCAACCCGTAACACGCAACCCGCAACTCGCAACCCGCAACCCGTAACTCGCAACCCGCAACCCGTAACACGCAACCCGCAACCCGTAACTCGCAACCCGCAACCCGTAACACGCAACCCGCAACCCGCCCCATGCCCTTTGCGCCATGCCCTCTGCGCTCTGCGCTATCAATCCGAAATCTGAAATCTGTAATCCGCAATCGAAAGCCCCGTACCCCGTTTTCATCGCCCAAAGCCGTGGGCCGAACACCGAATACCGAATGCCTGGTAGTTTACACCGCACCACGCAACCCGTAACCCGAACCCCGAAACACGCAACCCGATTGTGTTGACTTTAGCTAACGTTAACCTTACAATCATTACTAACTTGTTCAGGGAAGGAGCTTGGCATGGCAAAGGATTCAGTACTGGACATTGCTGCCTATGGTGCGTGGAACGGCGGAACGGTGGTTGACAATTCGATTTATGAACCAATGCAGCTGGAATTTAAAGGCGGCATCCCGGTTAACAATGAAACCATCATAGAGAGAATGGGTGTCCGGACCCGCAAGACGGCTGGAACCGATGAACGCATCGGCGTGACCGCCTTGCAGGATCTGATTGAGAAAAACGACATCGATCTTTCCCGGGTCAAGCTGGTTATCGGCGCCACCAATGTGGGGGACGACAAATACGATCCCGGTCCCCTGATCAAGTACCCCTATGCAATCATCCGCGACCATTGTCCCGCGGCGCAGGTATTCGACCTGTATGCCGGATGCCCCGGTTTTAACGTATCCGTTGAAATGGCCTTCATGCTTCCATTAAACGGTTCCCTGAGGCCCGGCGACATTTCGATAATCGTCGGCGCCGAAAACATTCATCGCGCCAAGGCCTTTCCGCCCGACGATACGGCCAATATAATCTTTGGTGATGATGCCCTGGCGACCGCGCTGGTGACCAACGGCGGCTCTAAAGCCGAAGGGCGGTATTCCGATGAACGGCAAACCATCATTCAGTTCAAAAATGATCCGGCGACGGAAATTGCGCGTGAAATTTTTAAGTTAAACGGCAATGCCAAAATTGACGGCATTATCATCGACAACCACCTGGGCAGCCTCATTTATCGGGTCCCGGCCACTGCGGCCCGGGTGCAGCAGGCGCTGGCGGAATTGATGTACCCGGATGAGGCTCAGGCCGGTGTTTTCGGCCGATTTAAAGAGGCGATTGAATTTTATGACCAAAACATAAAGTCCTTCGCCTTCGATATCATGACCTTGGATTCCGGTGAGCAGCAGGTTGCCCAAATCGCCAGGGCCTATGTCGAATCCGGTAAATACCAAAACGTCGTGTCGGTGTATCTCGGGCCGGATTCAAAAGGACAGGTCATTATACATAGCGGTCGGAATTTTGCCTTTCACAGGCCCAGTAGCGGGATTGTCGACAGCTTGACCCGCACCCACGGCTGCTTCAGCGATTACATCCAGGCGGTGCACCTCGGGGATGAAATCTTCGGCGATATGGATGGCAAGGGTGTGTTTTTATATGCAACCCGGGGAGCGAAAGCCCATTTAACCGATATATTGGCACCGAACAAACTCGGCCTGGATAACTTCGATCTGGTGATTGAACACCAGGCCAATTTCGCCATGATCCCTTTGACCCTGGCCCAGATTCTGGAAGTGGATCCCGCGGGGATAAAGGCCGCCGTGGCGGATGTGCTGGCCAACAAGATGGTGACCAACGTTCATGAGCGCGGCAATTGTTCGGTGGTGTGCATGCAGCGTCTGCCCTATGACCTCAAACGGGGCGCGCTGCAGCCGGATGAAATTCAGGGCTTTAAGATAAATCAAAACCTGGAACAGCTAAAGCAGGCCAAAGTGATCCTGAATGACTCCGTCGGAGCCGGTATGACGCGCAGCTCTTTCATTCAAAATCTAACATAAAGTTGATGCGCCAGATTAACTCATCTGAGGGGTAAAAGCAAGAGAGTCGCTCTTACGGGGCGATGCTGGATACTTGATACTTGATGCTGGATATTCAACAATGCACCGAGTGTGTGATTCAACAACATCCACCGGCAGTAACCTTTGAACCTTAAAAAGAATGAACGTCGAACATCGAACATCCAACATCGAACGTCCAATAAGGAATCGTTTCTCTCAATCTCTTATAAAATAGATAGAATACATTATTCGATGTTGAATGTTCAGCGTTCGATGTTCAATAGTTTCTTTTTCGATTATTCTGGCCGTTTTTTTGGCCGACGGCAGCGCTGAACCTTGAACCTCTAAACCTTGAACCTCTAAACCTTGAACCTCTAAACCTCTTTATTCATAAGCATGTCGCTAAAACGCACTACTGCCATTACCGGCGGGATTATTTTATTGCTCGGCGTGCTGCTGTGCTTTCTTGTGATTGCCGCCTATTTATACCTGCCGTCCTTTTTGGAATCCAGATTGATCCCGCAGCTTGCATCCGACGCGGGCATCTCCGAATTTGCCATCAAGGTACGCAGCGTCGGATTCGAGGGCGCCGATCTATCGGATTTTCGTTTAGGATCGCAGCAAAATCCGGCTCTGATTGTCCGCACCGTGCAGGTCGACTATTCCCCTCAAAGTCTCTACCGCAAAAAAATTGATAACATTACGCTGAGCGGAATCGATCTGCACGGCGAGGTAACAAATGGCCAAATTCGACTACGTGGAATTGATATTGAAAAGATTGCCGCTACCCAGCGGCAGGAAAATCAGAAAGCCGGTTCGGCTGCTCCCCCGCCCCCGGTGTTCATCGAAAAATTGCGAATCCGGGACTCGCAAATAATAGTCGACTACAAAAACCAATTCCACCGGATCCCATTTGAAATCGAGATCGTGCCGGATGATTCCGACTATAACAACCTGAATGTTTCTGCGATTTTTTATCTGCGGGGAGAAAAAATCACCGCTGGTGTCAAGGTCGATCGATCTCAATCCCGGGCAGCGGTCGGTATCGAATCAACGGCTTTGGCCTTGGATCGATTTGCAGATTTAGCCGGACGGACTTCAGATCTTATGCTCTCCGGTGAAATGACCCTGCGCGGGAAGGCAGATGTATTGTGGAAGCCCTTGCGAATCTCATCGTTGGCTGCGTCGCTGTCATTGCAGCATGCTAAAATAAAGCTTGCTGATTCAATGCTGCAAAATGCCAGCGATGCCGACGGCAAGCCGATTCCTTTTCGCGTTAAACTGGCCTCAGACACCGGCCGCCATTGGCGGATCACCACCGGCCGGCTGGCGTTGGTTGCACCGCTGCCATTGAACCTGGCCGGATTAGATGGTGGGATCAAAATTACAGATAACGGGGCCCTCGAAAGTTCCGGCAATTTCACCGCCGAATTGAATTTGTCCAGACCCGACGGGAAAAAACGCCTACCGGTAATATTGCAGGCCCCGCTGCCGCTGCGGGGTCGTTTTTCAGCAATTTACCACCAGGACGACAAGTGGCAATGTGAAATCACAAATCAGCCTCCTGAAGGACCAGCCGCCGGAGCGCTTCGGTTAAGGATAAAACCGTACATCATAACAGCGGCCCCTCCTGAATTCAATTTTTCAGCCACTGCCAAGTCCGCTAAGATTGAGGCCGCCTACCAGCTGACCGTTCCGAAAGTGCAGGTCGTTTCCGAATCCGAATCCATTAATATACCAAAATTATTATTGAAAGGTACGGCCAAACTGGAACGCAAACCGCGCGAACACGCAGGCCTGAAGTTCGAGCTTCGTGCGGCCAACACCGCAGTAAAATTAAAAGATGGTGAAATTAAATTGCCCGATGTTGTGATATCCGGTAAACTGAACCGGGATGATGTCCGTCAGATAACCGTAGGGGGCGTATTGCAGTTTAGCGGCGCCGGTGGTCGTTTTTCCCGTCCGGGCGCCCGGTTTGGCGGTGCCCGGGGCAAGATACCGTTTAAATGGCCGGTCAAAGGCAAGATCGCCAGAGGAAGCATAGCGGTTGCAGACCTGCGCTTCAGAGGCTTAAAGCTGGGCCGACTGGACAGTCAAGTTTCCCAGACCGCTGCCGGAATAGCTTTCGAAGGACGCCACCAAAACGCCCTACTCCCCTGGATGAAACTGAATTTTCGAGGTGAAACCAGGATATTGACGGATGCACCGGCCGCGGCCAGCGTCGAATTCAAGGTGCTGCGCCCGGCCGGAGCACCAGAAATTGATCTGTCACGTTTCTATTCGGCGGCCCAAGGCGCTCGCATCAAAGGCAAATTACAGCTGGATGGCAATTTGAAGTTGAATAAGCAAGGTTTCGGCGGTCAGATTCGAGCTGATTTCAATAACGGTAGCTTGATGTTGGACGAGCAAAAGTTGGCGCTTGAAGGACTGCGTCTGTCAATCAGCATGCCGGAATTGCCCAATTTGCGCAGTGCTCCCGGGCAGCAGATCTATTTCAACAAAATATCGCTGGGAGATTTTGTGGCTCGCAACGGACGCATCGATTTTCAGATCGAGTCCGCCCGGTCGGTTCTGATTGAAAAGATGCATTTTTTGTGGTGCGGCGGCAATGTCGAATCCAATTCGATACGGCTGTCCAGCGCGGCGAATGAATATCATCTCACCTTTTACTGCGACCGGTTGAACCTGGCGCAGGTTTTAGAGCAATTCGGCGCGGCGGCAGCCGAGGGCCGGGGATCGGTGAATGGCCGCATACCATTGCAATATGCTAACGGCAAAATTAAATTTGATGATGGTTTTTTGTTCTCCACACCGGGCGAAGGCGGCAAAATTTATCTAACCGGAACCGAAATCCTGACAGCCGGCATCCCCCCCAATACGCCCCAGTATATTCAAATGGAGCTTGCCAGGGAAGCATTAAAAGATTATGATTATTCGTGGGCCAAATTGAATATCACTTCCGAGGGTGAGGAGTTATTGCTGAAAATGCAGATGGATGGCAAGCCCGCCCGAAACCTTCCATTTGTCTACAAAAAAGAGATTGGCGGCTTTATGAAAGTCGAAGCAGATGCCAAAGGATCTAAGTTTCAGGGCATTCGCCTCGATGTCAACTTTCGGCTTCCGCTCAACAAATTGCTGCAATATAAAGATCTGATAAATATGATCGAATAGGATTAATCCGCCTTCGGCGGACTTGTTATTTGTTATTCGGAATGGATCGGCCTGTTGTCCGACTGGTCTAAAATAGTTGAAAAATTAAAACAGATCGTATTCCTTAGAACCATTAACTAATAACGAATAACTGATAACTAAAAACTCAGGAGCAATATCATGACAAAGAAAATGTCGATTCTGCTGGCGGGAATTGCTTTCCTGGCCGCAAATGGCTGCAACACTCAGCACAAAGTAGAAGTGGCACCAGTCGAAGTCAAACCGATCCATATTACCATCGACGTCAATGTGAAAGTTGATAAAGCGTTAGATGACTTTTTCAGTGATGTCGATAGTGCTGAAGAAAACGTAGAGCCTAAAACAACGGCTACCGAATAAGGATGATCTCGCTATTTGGACCAGATAAGGAGTTAAAGAAATGAAGCGAAATACTTTAATTGCGATATTGCCGGCATTCATTTTGGGGATTCTGATCACCAATGCGTATTCATCTTCCAAAGCGATAAAACAGCGCATGATCGATCGGCTGCCGGTCATCAGATCGCTTAAGGCGCAAGGTATCGTCGGCGAAAACAACCGGGGATATCTGGAATTTGTCGGCCAGAAGAAAGATAAGGCTGAGGTAGTTGCAGCCGAGAACAAAGACCGCAAGCTGGTCTATGGCGCCATTGCCAAGCAGCAGGGAACCACGGTTGAACTGGTCGGCAAACATCGCGCAATTCAAATTGCCAACAAAGCCCGCCCCGGCGAATGGCTGCAGGACGCGAACAGCAAGTGGTATAAAAAATGACTAATGTCTAATGACTAATGAAAAATTAAGGATTTTAATCTGATTTAAAAAGCCAATTAATAAGATAGAATTCCTCAATTATTCATTATTCAATATTCATTATTCATTTGGGAGCGATATGATAACCAGGGCTGGTCAGGTGCGACTCCCGGCAGCGCGGACAGCGGCCGGGACGGGTAAAGCGCTGCCGGTCCTTGAATACGTAGCCGCACTTGAGGCATTCGCTGGGCCGGATGGTCAAATTACTTCCCTTCGCCGCCAATGAGCGGCTGATGTGGGTCAGGTGCTCGTAAACTTCCTTTTCCTTAACACCCACTGCCCGCGACAACTCCCGGGCATCCAGCTCACTATCATTCAAAAGATCGATTATTTCCTGACGGATTGTCTTCATTGTTATATGCTGGAAGTATTAATACATGTTTGATTGCGGATTTCGGATTGCGGATTGCAGATTGTCGGAATCGCTTCGCTCTATCCAATTTAAAAATGACAGAATACCTTAAATCCGCAATCCGAAATCCGCAATCTGCAATTGGCACGCACTTTCATAAAAGCCAGGTTGCTCCCAAGCTCTCCTATAGACTCGCGCGATGGCTTCAGTTCCCTCCGATCTCTTCTTTAAGCAGGCAGCAGGCAATTTTAAACTCCGGCATCCCGTTTTCATCATAACTGATATTGCTGGGTTGAATCATTTTATTCATGACGCAGCCTTCGGCAATGTCCAGTTTAAAAAAATCCTGCTCGTTGAGTTTGGCGGTGGGCACTAGCCGGTCTTCCTCAAAGCACAGACTGTGAATCGGAAAATCCTCACACAGCGGACAGCGATAGACCCTGCCGTTGGGAAATACGAAATAATTGTCGGCCACGATACCGGCGCATTCAAATTTTTCGGCAGCGCCTAAAAACACCTTTGGGTAGGTGACATGAATGCCGAGCTCGGCAATCGCTGCGGCAGCCTTCGGAACGGTAGCCAGCCACTGCGTCCGTGAAACCTGGGATGAGTTGCCGGAATCGGAGGCGTCCCGATCTATCGCGGATTTTCCCCGCAGCCCGATCACCTGGATAAAAAATCTGCTGATTCCCGACTTATCCAACAGGGGCGCCATCATCTCGAGTTCATGAATATTGCTGCTGCTGACCGTATAGATGAGGCTGGACGAAAATCCCCGGTCAATTGCCCGGCGGATCCCTGCCAGACAGGTATCATAGGAACCGGCGCCGCGAATTTGATCGTTGGTTTCCCGCGTGGCGCCATCCAGGCTGAAACTGAAATAATCAACCTGGGTCGGGGTGACTTTGGAAAGGATATCGCCAAACAGGTAGCCGTTCGTATCGATGGTAATGGAACCGAACCCCAGGCGGCGGGCATGGGCCACGGCTGCCGCAAGTTCCGGGTGAAGCGTGGGCTCGCCGCCCAAAAAGATAAGATTCATCGAGCGGCTTTTATTGGCGAACGCTGCCAGCCAGGCCTTAATGGTCGGCAGCGCCAGGGTATTTTTACCGTGCTGGGCGGGATTGATGTAGCAGTGCCGGCACTTCAGATTACATTGGGTCAGAATGTGAAAAAACAAGTTGGTGGAGTGTTTTGAAAAGGCGACGGTACGGGACAGGGTCATATTTTAGTGATCAGTCGTTTGATTTTCTTCTTGGCGGTTATCAATTCATCATTGGTCACTCGCAGGCGAATGGACATGTACTCCGCAAATATGCGGTATAGAAGCAGCAGAAAATCCAGCTTTTCATCCAGCGTATCCTGATTGGAGATCCTGTTTTTGGCGGAGGTGTCCACGGCCAGGCAGATTGTTTTACCGACGGCGTACACCGATGCCGATCGTTTGAGACTGTCGATGATGCGCATCTCACCGAAAATTTCGCCCTTCTTATCGATGGTAATGATGTCCAGGCCTTCTTTGCTGACCCGCAATTTGCCGGTAAGCAGAAAATAAAGCCATGGATCCAGATCACCCTCTTTGATGATCATTTCACCATCTTCATATTCTCTGATTTTGCTTAATCTGAGCAGTTTTTGAAGACTTTTGGTTTCAAAATTTTTAAGGGCGGGAATTGCCAGCAGTTTTTGTATATTTTCAATATTATCTTTTAAATATTTTGATTCGAGCATGTCATCCTCCGGCCATTATTCATCGGCAATAATACAGTAGTTCATTTTATACCGCAATTCTAAAAAGGGCAAGCGGTAATTCGGCCGTAGAGATGATATTGGCATACATATTATATGGTTACGCAACTAGATCCGTATAGTTAACCGTAGACAGAATACAGCGGATACGGTTTGGCGTCTCAGATGCTTTCAAGGCAATCTTTGGACAAATTTTTGTCGAACTCCACCGGGTAACAGCCGTCGAAACAGGCTTTGCAAAAATTTCCCTCCGGATTGTCAATCCCGCTGGCTTCCAGCAGCCCATCGATGCTTAAATAATAGAGGGAATCCAGTCCCAGGTGCTGGGTCAGTTGGTCAACCTCCATACGGGCCGCAATCAACTCGCCCCGGGTTGAAAAATCAATGCCGTGATGGCATGGGAAACGATGGGGGGGGCCGCTGACGCGCATGTGTACCTTGCCGACTCCCAATTCCCGCAAGGCTTTGACCCGGGTTTTGATAGTGGTACCCCGGATAATTGAATCTTCAATGATGATAATATCTTTGCCCTTAAGCAGTTCCTTCACGGGATTGAGTTTGATGCGGACGCCGAAATCGCGCATGCTCTGGGTCGGTTGAATAAACGTCCGCCCCACGTAATGGTTGCGGATCATGCCCATCTCAAAGGGAATGCCGGATTCCTCGGAATATCCCAGGGCCGCATAGGTTCCGGAATCAGGAAACGGCATCACAAAGTCACCCTCTACGGGTGCCTCCTGGGCCAAACGCCGGCCAAAGGCTTTGCGGGTAAGGTAAACGTTCTGTCCAAAAATGGTGCTGTCGGGCCGTGCGAAATATATGAATTCAAAAATGCAGAAGGCCCGGCGCTCGCCGACCGGCGTTTTTATGCTTTTGATGCCATCGGCGCTAATGATGACGATTTCCCCCGGGTCCAGTTCGCGGATAAACTCCGCTTCCACCAGGTCAAAGGCACAGGTTTCGGATGCCAGCACGTAATTGCCGTTTAGTTTGCCAAGGGCCAGCGGTCGGAAGCCGTACGGATCTTTGATGCCGATGACCTCCCCCCGGCTGGTCAGCATCACGAAGGAAAATGCACCTTTCAACCTGGATACCGTATTCACCAGGGCCTCTTCAAACCCGTAAATCAGGTTTTTTACAAAAAGGTGCAAAAATATTTCGCTGTCCATGGTGGATTGAAAAATGGAACCGGCCTCTTCAAGCTCGTTTTTCAGGGTATGCGCGTTGACAATGTTGCCGTTGTGGGCTACGGCATAGGATTTTTTTCGATGGCGCACCCGAAACGGCTGGGCATTGGTCAAGACCGAGCTGCCCGTCGTGGAATAGCGGGCGTGGCCGATGGCACAGGCGCCTGCCAAATCATCGAGCTTATCCATGGTGAAGACATCGGAAACCAGCCCCATACCCTTGTGCTCATCGATCGTCTCGTTCCGGCAAACCGCGATACCGGCGCTTTCCTGTCCCCGGTGCTGCAGGGCATACAATCCAAAATAGGTTATCGGTGCAGCTTCGGGATGCCCGCAGATGCCAAAAATACCACAGGCTTCGCGCGGCTTATCAAAGTCGGTCATAATTGTTTAATTCCTTGTTATTCTGAAGTCAAAGAAGTAGCGGTGGTGAGCCAAATATAATTAAAATCCGAAGCACGAAATCCGAAATTCGAAACAAATTCGAATCTCAAAAAATCCAATTCTCAAAACCGGCAACCTGATACGGGTTTGGCGTATCGGACACCAGTTAGCTATTTTACACTAAACTTAGAAATTTACAGCAAAAATTTTTGAGAAATTCAATTTTTTAGTAGATTATCAAGATTAATTTAAACATCTCTAAATTAATTGGTTGAATCGATAGCGACCAATTGAAGTTTAGAATTTTTAATTTTGGTCATTAATTATTGTTTCGAGTTTCGAAATTCGGATTTCGAATTTTCGCCTAATTGACGGCAAGCAATAGTTTGCATCGACAACTGTCCGTCAATGATCAATGCGTTGCCTATTACTCTATCGGAGTATTCTCCACCAGGTCCCACACGCCGCACGGGCAGGCACCGGCGCAGAATCCGCAGCCGATGCAGCGGTCCATATCCACCACATATTCATAGTCGGCGCCATCCAGTTCGGTTTTGCTGATAGCGTGCTGTGGGCAGATCGCCACGCAAATGCCGCAATCCCGGCAGGCGCCGCAGGATGAACATTGCGAACCGCAGTGATCCAAATCATTGTATTCAGTAACCCGGGGGTCAAAATATTCCAGGGTGATGCGGTTGCGGTCGATCATTTCGCGTCTTTTTACCTCGAGGGGCTTATCTTCCAGAATATCGCAGATGGTCTCGGCCACAATGCGTCCGGCGCCGATGGCCTCGGTCAGCAGGCCGGGTTTGACGACATCGCCGATGGCAAATATTTTGGGATCGGTTGTCAAAAAGCGCTCGTTGACTTTGATGAACCCGTTTTCCTCGGCTACGTCAGCGGGTAAAAATTCAAGATCCGGCACGTCGCCGATGGAGATGATAACCGTCTCAGCCGGAATTTGCTCGCCGTCGGTCAGCATCACGGCCTTTTCGCTGATCTCCCTGGTAAATACCGGCCATTTGAATTGAGCGCCGATCTCTTCGGCCGCCTGTCTTTCTTTGCCGAAGGAAGCCGGCTCCTGCACATCCAGCAGGGTGATGTGTTCGGCACCGAGACGATGCGCTTCGGTGGCGGCATCGCATCCCACATTGCCGGCGCCGATGACAACCACATGCCGGCCGACTTGGGCGGTACCGGCCTTGGCCTTTTCGAGGAATTCCAGCGCGCTCAGCGCTCTCTCATTGCCGGGAATCGGCAACATCCTGGGCTTTTGCGCACCGGTGGCGATCACCACAAAATCGAAATCTTCGCGCAGCCGCCTGACGTCTTGTCCGGCCAATGGCTGTTCGTGATGAACATGGGGCAAGACCTCCTTGACCCGCTTCAATTCGGTGGTAATCACCTCTTTAGGGATGCGGCTGGCAGGAATAACGCGGCTGAACTTGCCGCCGATATCCTGGGCCGATTCGTAAATCACGACCTGATGCCCCTTAAGGCGCAGCTGCCAGCCGACCGAGATACCGGCCGGCCCGCCGCCGATAACGGCGATTTTCTTATCCGACTCCGGCGGCAGCTCCGGCAGGGCGGCCTTGATGCTGGCTTGGCCCAGTTGGGTGGTGTCCACCGGTGCCAGGGCCGAAATCTGCCGGGTGCAGGACTGCATACACAGATTGGGGCACAGGTAACCGCAAACGGCAGTCGGAAAAGGGGTGTAGGCCAGTGCCAGGTCGACGGCCTCATCCACACGGCCATCCCGGATCAGCTCCCAGCGCTGCTGCACGGGAATCCCGCTGAGACAGGATGCCTCGCAGGGAGCGGCATAGGTGCGGTTTTCCCAAACTGGGACAAAGCGACGCAAGTGTCCTGAAGTTATGAGGGCAATCGGGCTGCGGTCCAAGTCAGTCAGATCTCCGATCAGTCCGCCCTGACCGAGCTCCTGATCCCAGATTTGTGATTTGAAAGATCCCATCGATCGCATGGGCCGTGATATTTTTTCCTGGGGGGTGCGGGCCACCAGTAGCTGCCATTGGCTGCGATCGGAGAATGGAGCAATCAGTTCCATACGGCCGATGCGGTCGAGATAGGTCCGGATATGGTCAAGCAGCCATTTCCAGTCCTCATCGGCCATCGTGACCAGCTTGGCATCCGATTCACTGTAACCGCTGTGTGGGCCGCGAAAAAACACTTTACCGCCGACCATTCCCACGAATGGGCGGTAGCCGAGGACATTTTCATTGTTCTGCGCCTCATAGCCGCAGATCACCGCGATGCCGCCGGCCATAAATTCGCCGAAGTAGTCTCCGGCCGAACCCAGGATCCAGAGCTCAGGCGGGTCAAAACGCGGATTTTGCTTGGTCATGGTCATGCCCCGGGCGCCGATGTTTCCGGCCACGTATATCTTTCCCTGGGCCATGGCATTGGCACATCCGTTGCCGACGTTGCCATGGACCACGATCTCAGCCCCGGCATTCAACCACCCCACGTCATCGGAGGCCGGCCCGTGGACTTCAATCGAAGTGTTGGCAAATCCCATGGAACCGACCCGTTGTCCGGGCTGTCCGATGATTTCAATGCGGACGGCTTCGTCATCGGCCCGCCACAGCCGCCCCCCGATGCCGTGCTGCCCGTAAGCTTCAATCCGCAGATTGCGGTGTCCCTGTTTGACGGCCGCTTGAATCTGTTCTTCGATGATCCGCGAATCAACCCGGTCGCCGGCGACTTTCCCGGCGATGTTAAAAACGGCTGAACGGTCTATTGTTTCCTGGTTAGACATGTGCTAGCTCCAATATATTTTCTCAAACAAGATCGTGTGATTTCCCTTAATAATTTCTGTAAACATACAAATGGTATAGGGTGGAAGGTATAAGGTATAGGGTGTAGGGTTTAAGGTTGAAGGCGGAAGGCGATTTGCCGTCGGGCTGCTTTACCCTACACCCTGTACCCTAAACCTTATACCACGTGTTACCTTATACCTTTTGGCAAATTATTATTAAGTGCCTCCGAACCCTGAACCTCTGAACCTGGAACCTCACATTAAACAACGTACTTTATCTGCAGCCTCTCAGCCGCCGCCTGATCACTGATGCCGAGGGCATCCGACATCCCGATCGGCAGGGAGGTGGAGCGTCCCAGCGGGGCGACGATTTTCTTCAGCTCGGTATCAAAGCTCAGGTACACGTCCACCACCCGCTGGGCCACGTCCTCGGCATCCAGGCGCCGGTAGAGGCGCGGATCCTGGGATGTAATTCCTTTGGGGCACAGTCCGATATTGCAGATATTGCAGCGATCCGATTCCGACCCCAGACAGCCGGCGGCGGCCTGCATGATATATTTTCCGATTTGAACGCCGCTGGCCCCTAACATGATGAGCGCTGCGGCATTGGCCGCCAGGTTCCCGGTTTTGCCGACGCCGCCGCCGGCAAACAGCGGAACCTGATTCTGCATGCCGATATTAACGAGATTCAGGTAGCAGTCGCGGATATTGCTGGCAATGGGATGCCCCATATGATTCATGGATACGTTGTAAGCCGCCCCCGTCCCGCCGTCTTCGCCGTCGATGGCCAGACCGGCGGCGTAAGGATTGCGCGTCAAGTTGTTTAAGACCGCCAATGAAGTCGACGTTGCCGATATTTTAGGATAAACCGGCACCCGGAAGCCCCAGGCCATGTACATGGACTGAATCATCTTGGCCACGGATTCCTCGATCGAATATTTAGTCTGATGGGTGGGCGGACTGGGCAGATTGATGCCGGTCGGTACACCACGAATAGCCGCGATCAGTTTGTTGACCTTGTACCACATCAACAGTCCGCCATCACCTGGCTTGGCGCCCTGCCCGTATTTGATTTCGATGGCGCAGGGATCTTCCTTCATCTCCGGAATGGCGTGAATGATTTCGTCCCAGCCGAAATATCCGCTGGCAATCTGCAAGATGACATATTTTAAAAACCGGGATCGCAGCAGACGCGGCGGGCAGCCGCCCTCACCGGTGCAAATCCGCACCGGCATGCCCAACTCTTCGTTGAGGTAGGCAATTCCCATTTGGAGGCCTTCCCACATCGTGGGTGACAGGGCGCCGAATGACATGCTGCCGATCACCAGCGGGTAGATTTCCCGCACCGGCGGGATCCAGCCGTTGGTTTGCATAAACTTCAAATTGTCCTCGGGGGACAAGACCCGCCCCAGCAGGGTGCGCATTTCAAATTCGTGGCGTCCCGCATCCAGAGCGGGATCGGTCAGCATTGAAATCCGGATGAACTTCAGTTGGTCCAGAACCCCGTCTTTGGCATTGCGCCGCCCGCCACGGCGGCGGGCCTGTCCGCCCCGGTCGCCATGAAAACGAAGTTTATCCGCTTCATCGGCGCGGGCCGGTGCGATGGCATCGTTGGGACAAACCATGTTGCACATGGCACAACCGACACATTTGTAGGCCGGATCAGTCTTTTGGCGAATCCCATAGTACGACTTGTAGACACCGGCGGGCGCCTCGGTAAAACCGACCGGCGGCTTGAACTCGCGCTTGCGGAATACCCCGAATTCGATGGCATTGACGGGGCATACAGCCGTACATTTGCCGCAAAGCGTGCATTTATCTTTGTCCCATATAATCTGCCACGGAAGATCTTTAACGCTTAATGTGGAAGGGCTAATGGGTCTGTCTGGGAGCATATTGACACCTCCTGTCGATCCGGACCCACAACGACTGTATCCAAATGCATCGGCTGAAAGTCGCTGTGTTTATCGCGATTGGGTATTGCAGAATCCAGGCCGCATATTTCTGAAGCAAACGCATAAATTCCGGGTCTTCCGCCGACCACCCCCGGCCGGAGCTTTTTGCGATCCTGCACCATAAAAACGCTATGATCCGGCAGGCAGCCGATGACGCAATTGGGCCCATCGATGATCAACTGCCGGCAGGTTTGCTTCAGGTTCTTTAAAAAATAAGCGTTGGGATGATTTTCAAGATCGTTGTCCTGCAGCGGTGTAATAATGTGCTTATAGGCCTCGATGCCCAGACCCAGTTTTTTGATCGCATAGTGCAGGATATGGGTGAAGACTTCCGAATCCGATTGATAGCCCGTGTAGCCGGAAAACCCCCGTGATTCTAGGTAAGAGCGGATTGGAACAAACGCGGTATTTTCTCCGTTGGTCATGGTCGAGTAGCCCTGGATAAAAAACGGGTGGCAAGCATAGAGCGTGATGGCATAGTTGGTGTTCTGTCGGCCCTGGGCCATGATCACCCGTGCATGCAGTTCCTTGCGATCCAGGTTTAAATGTTCGGCCACCAGCATCGGGTCCCCGATTTCTTTGATCATGATTACGTCCGGCCAGAAGGAATATACGATCATGTCGTTTTTCTCCTCGCCCATGGCCCTGAGTTGCAGCCGGATCATCAACAGCCGGTCGTACAATTCTTCCTGGCTGAAATTTTCCCATTCCTCCGGATATTCATAGGCGCGTACCAGATATACATCACGCTTGGGGACACCCGGCGGCGGCACCTTGGGCAATTTAATGGAAATCTTGTACTTGGTCATAAAGCCGATATCCATCATAAATGAATCCAGGCGCCTGATCCCGGAATCGCTGAAAATACCGGACAATATGGGTGCATCCTTGATATCCTCGAACGGTCCGGCCAGATCACGTAAAAAAATTCCCACTCCGGAGCAGTCGTGACCTTCCCGCATCACATCGAGCGCTTCCAGGGCAACCATGGGTGACAACGGGTCCTTACTGGTTATGGAAAATAGGCGGCACATTGCTGTTTTCTCCTTTTACCGATAGGTCGCCGGCGATGTTTTTCGGCCGGCGACACGTCGAACGGGTTATCCATGCCGGGCATCCCGGTCAAAGCGACAGGGAACAACTCAGCACGTTGAAAAGTCAAGCTAGAGCAATCTCGGGCGTGCACTTAAAATACGGGGGCATTTGATGGGCTGGTATCCCTGTCGATTCGACAGGGGTTAAACGTTAATATTTTTTAAAATGCCATCCAACACTTTTGGTTGTGCCCGCATGGGCAGGTTTGAATTAAATCCCAAAACTACTGAGATGCCCAATCATTAACTTAAATATTCAGAACCTGATCCTATATCATTTTTTTTTGATTTGGAAAATATTAAAATGAGCTAAATTCAAGCCCCCTGATAATTGGCTCTGCCCCCCCGTCGAGATCGTTGTTAGATTAGAAACCAGACTAAAGAGCAATAGGCATGCCATGTCGTCGCCCGCAGGGAGCGGAACACCGGAAAGCCTCGGAGTGCGGACAAAAGCCAAAGCATGAGCAGAAAAAGTCGGTTTGCAATAGCGAACGAAAAATAACAGAAACGTGATTTAATTTCCACCAACGTTACAAAAATGTAATAAATTTTAATAAGGTTCCGGGTTCAAAGGTTCTATGTTCAGAGGTTCAATGGTTCAGGGGCGGCCTCCGGCTAATGGACAGCCGGTCTGTTCAAAGATAAGAAACTTTGAAAAAGCGAATATCGAATATCGAATAATGAATGTCGAATGTCGAAGGAATGTATTCTGTCTATTTTATAATAAAACTGAGCGAAGCGATTCCACCCTTCGACATTCTGCGGTTCGATATTCGATATTCTGCGGTTCGCTTTAAATGTTTCACAAGAGAGGTTCAGAGGTTGATATGGATTCGCCTTGCTCATCCATTCATTTAACAGATAGGATACATTATTCGATGGTCGATGTTCATTAGGTTCGCTTTTCAATTTAACGTTGGTTTTTTTGAACGGCGGCAGCGCTGAACCCGGAAGCTCGGAACCCCTGAACCTCGGAACCCCTGAACCTTTTCGGTTTTATTTTGACATGCCCGGCGCTTTATTTTATATTTGCTCTGATTGTAAGATTTCAATTCTAACTCAAACGGCCAAATTCACCGCAGTCACATGCACAACGGACCATATGTTTGATTCCTTCCGCAATTGAACTCGACCCCGGTTTGAGGACGCCGGTCCAATTTGATCGTAAGCTGTTTACAGAGGAGCAGCCATGTATATCAGGCAGTCAGACTTGCTTTTGGGAACGAGCATGGATTTTGTCAAGAAATTCATGGATATCGCACGCATGGTGTCTCATAATAAAGGAGACATTCTGTTTCATGAAAATGATGAATCACGTTTCTTTTATATTCTGCTTAATGGACATGTCAGGCTGAGCGTCGGCGAGGGCGGTCACGTGGTTTATGACGTCGGGCAAAACGGCGAGGCCTTTGGCTGGTCCAGTTTGATCGGCAGAGCCGTTTACTCGGCTTCGGCGCAGTGCGTGGAATCGAGCAAACTGCTGGTGACCGATCGCGACGAACTGAGTAAAATACTGGAAGAAGATCCGGCCAACGGAATGATATTCGTGAAACACCTTGCGGCAACCCTGGGAAATCGTTTAATCGAAACTTACAAATTGATTCCAAAATAATCGGACTAAAATTTACAGCGTCACGGTAGAGGTCATACTCTGGTCAGCTCATCAGTTTTTGGGCTCTTTAGCTGGCAGGCTCACGGGTTGGTGAGTTCATAAGCTAATACCATTTGGACGGTATTCGGTGAAATTGAATAGTTTGATGGGTTGAAATTCCTAACCAGCCTATCAACTTGTCAGCTGACGACCTTATATTCCAATCCAAAATCCAAAATCACACGGGGGTGTATTATGGCCGACGATCCCGGACTTTTACCACCAAAAAACTCAATGACCCGCCGTGAATTTCTGTGGCTGTCAACCCTGGCCGCCGCCGGATTCGTGGCCGGCTGCGCCACCAATCCCGTTACCGGTGAAAGTCAATTGATGCTGATCTCGGAAGATCAGGAAATTCAGATTGACCGGCAATACTCGCCCTTTCAATTCTCAGCTGACTACGGAACGACCCAGGATAAAAGTTTAAACAGCTACCTGGACCGCACCGGTCAAAGAATGGCAGCCCACAGCCATCGAACTCACATGCCCTATAACTTTCACGTAGTCAACGCCAACTATGTGAACGCCTATGCCTTCCCGGGCGGCAGCATTGCCTGCACGCGCGGAATCTTGCTTGCACTGGACAATGAGGCCGAATTGGCAGCCTTGCTGGGTCACGAGTTGGGTCATGTCAATGCCAGGCATACCGCCGAGCAAATGTCGAAGGGCATGCTGACCCAGGCGGTTATCGGGGGTCTCGCCGTGGCGGCGGGAACTCAGGGGGCAGTCTACGGTAATATTGCCTCCCAGTTGGGCCAGGTGGGCGCCGGTGCACTGCTGGCATCATACAGCCGCGACAACGAACGCCAAGCTGATGACCTGGGTATGGATTATATGGTGGAATCCGGCTACAGCTCTGAGGGCATGGTTGGCTTGATGGATATGCTCAAAAGCATGGGAAAGCATCAACCCAGTGCCATCGAGCTGATGTTTTCCACCCACCCCATGAGTGAGGAACGCTACCAGACAGCCGTTCAAACCGCCGAAAGTAAATATCGTGCGGCTAAAAAAAATCCATTATACCGTGAACGCTATATGGACAACACGGCCCGGCTGCGGGCCAAAAAAGGCGCCATCGATCAGATGCAACTGGCTGATAAGGAAATGGCCAAAAAGGATTTCAAAGCAGCGGACAGGCATTTGCGCCGGGCCCTCAAAAAAGCCCCGACTGATTACACGGCCCTGGTCATGATGTCCAAAAGCCAATTGATCCAGGAAAATTGGGCCACCGGACGCCAGTATGCCGAGATGGCCCAGCAAACCTACCCCCAGGAGGCCCAGGCCTACCATTTGAGCGGATTCGCCAACATTAAATTAAAGAACTATGACGGCGCCCTGGAAGAATTCAATCGTTATGACCAGGTGTTGTCCGGCAACCCCAACACCCTTTTCTTCAAGGGCTACTGCTATGAAGGCATGAGAAAATATCCCCAGGCCGGCCGGGAATACCAACGTTATCTGCAGGCAGTGAACCAGGGCAACTACGCCAAGCACGCTTACACCCGGCTAAGGGAGTGGCAGGCGCGGGGGTTGATCTAGGTTAAAAAAGAAACGGTTCCGGGTTCAAGGTTTGAAGGTTGCAAAGTTATGCTCGGCGAGGATACGAGGAAAATGAGCTAAAGTGAACTAAAATTAAAAATGAACTAAAATTATGGAGTCACTCCGCTCCATCTTATATAAAAAGAAAGCCTTGATCCGATCTCCATCCGGCATGATATTCGTAAAATTGCAGAAAAACCTGTTGCCTCTGTTTTTTTTAAATCGATAGAATACCTCAATTTTAGTCATTTTAGTCATTTTACAATTTTAGTCATTTTTTTCAAATCTAGTCATTTTTTACTATATCAAAACGGAAAGGACACTTTGCTTAGAGACCTACCCAGACCGCTCTTCGAAGACTACCAAAACCGCTGGCAGGCCTTTCAAACCGCCGCTGAAACCGCCGGGATGCCGCCGATCAACAATCCTGCACTTCAAGCAAGCATCGCGAGGGTATTTGCCTTCAGTGATTTTGTGGCCGCCGGCTGTACCCGCGAGCCGGCCCTGCTGGCCGACCTGGCCGACAGCGGGGATCTGAAGCGAAACCCGGCGCCCGCCGATCATCACCGCAAACTCCAAGACCTGCTGGCAGATGTTCAGGATGAAGACACCCTGCTGGGTGTGCTGCGCCGCTACCGGCGCCGGGAGATGGTTCGCATCGCCTGGCGGGATTTAGCCGGCTGGGCGAATCTGAACGAGACCATGAAGGCCCTGTCGGCCTTTGCGGATGCCTGTCTGGATCAGACCGTCAGCATACTTTATCAGTGGCAGTGTGAGAAATTCGGTATACCGACAGCTGATGACGGCACCCAACAGCAGCTGGTGGTTCTGGGACTCGGCAAGCTGGGGGCCCGGGAGTTGAATTTTTCCTCGGATGTGGATTTGATTTTTTGCTACCCCAAGGGCGGCCGAACCCGCGGCACCGCCGACAGCCTAAGCAACGAAGATTTTTTTTCTAGGCTGTGCCGTCGCCTGATAAGAGTCATCGGTCAACCGACGGCCGATGGTCTGGTTTTCCGGGTGGATCTGCGACTGCGCCCCTTCGGTGAAAGCGGTCCTTTGGTTATGGATTTTAACCGTCTCGAGCAATACTATCAGGAACAGGGACGCGAATGGGAACGCTATGCCTTGATCAAGGGCCGAACCGTGGCCGGCGACAAGAGGGCTGGAAATTTTTTGCTTCAACAGCTGCATCCGTTTATCTACCGCCGGTATTTGGACTACAGCGCCTTTGAATCGCTCAGAGAGATGAAGCAGATGATCACCCGGGAAGTCAAACGCCAGGGCATGGCCAACGACATCAAGCTGGGACCGGGCGGAATACGGGAAATTGAATTTTTCGGCCAGATATTCCAGCTGATTCGCGGCGGTGTGACTCCGGCCCTGCAGGAAACCGGGATATTAAAAGTGCTCAAAACGCTGGCGGACGAACGCAATATCCCGCAACCGGTCGGCCGGGAGTTGACCGAGGCCTACGTGTTTTTGCGCAATACCGAAAACCGGCTGCAGGAATATGCCGACCAGCAGACCCACCAAATTCCGGCCGCTGACGACGGCCAATTGCGCCTGGCTGCTTCCATGGGCTTTGCCGATGCGGCATCCTTTTTCTCGGCCCTGAACCAACACCGGGACCGGGTCCACGGTCACTTTCAGATGCTTTTGGAAACCGGTGAAAACGGGGAGAGTCCGCAAAAATCGGAAACGCCGCTGGACAGCATTTGGCAAAACGAGATGGAAAGCCGGCAGGCCGGCCGCACGCTGGCCGCGCTGGGCTACGATCAACCGGAGCAGGTGCTCCCGCTGCTCGAGTACTTGAGAAATGATCCGGAAACCCGGGCGTTGAGCCCCAAGGGCCGCCGCCGGCTCGATAAATTGATGCCGCGGTTTTTAAAAGAAATCGGTGCCTGTGAAAACCCGATAGTTACGCTGCGCCGCATCATTGACCTGGTTAAAACCATTGAAAGGCGCACCAGCTATCTGGCCTTGCTGCTGGAAAACCCGACCGCTCTGTCCCATCTGGTGAAGCTTTCCAACGCCAGCCCCTGGATCGCTTCATTTCTAGCCAGCCATCCGGTGCTGCTGGATGAACTGCTCGATCCGCGAACCCTCTATCGACCGCCGCAAAAAGATGAAATGATAAACGGGCTGCAGCAGCGCCTGGCATTGATTCCCCCCGAAGATCTCGAGTACCAGATCGAACAGCTTTGCATTTTCAAACAGATCAATGTGTTGCGCGTGGCCACTGCCGATGTCACCGGCACCTTGCCGCTGATGCGGGTTAGTGACTATCTGTCCGAAATTGCCGAAATCATTTTAAGCGAAGTGGTTGACCTGGCCTACAACCACCTGGTGTCGAAACACGGCACCCCGGCCTGCCGCCTGGGCGAAACCCCCTGCCAGCGGGGCTTTGCCGTTATCGCCTACGGCAAATTGGGCGGATTGGAGCTGGGCTATGGGTCGGACCTTGACCTGGTTTTTCTGCATGCCGGTACCAGTGAGCCGACCAGCGGCGGCCAGCGCACCATCGACAGCGCTCAATTCTATAACCGTCTTGGCCAGCGCGTAATCCACATTTTGACGGCCCATACCCGGGCCGGCAAAGCCTACGAAATCGATATGCGTTTGAGGCCCAGCGGCAGCTCGGGCATACTCGTCAGCCACATCGATGCCTTCAGCGAATACCAGACAACCGAAGCCTGGACCTGGGAGCACCAGGCCCTGATCAAAGCCCGCCCCATTTGTGGCGATGATCAGATTGCCAACCGCTTTGAGAAAGTCCGCGCCCGAGTACTTGCCCGGCAGCGGTCAGGTCCAGCACTGAAAGAAGAAGTTGTTCGGATGCGCGAGCGAATGCGACGGGAGTTGCTGAAGCCGACGCCGGATGTGTTTGACCTCAAGCAGGACGAAGGCGCCATGGTCGACATCGAGTTTTTGGTGCAATATCTGGTGCTGCTCAATTCCCACAACCATCCCGGCCTCCTGCGGTGGACCGACAACGTCCGCCTGCTTCAAACCCTGATTGAAACCGACATGATGGACGAGTATACCGCCCACCTGCTCAAACACGCTTACTTAATCTACCGTGCGGCCGCCCATCAACTCAGCCTCCAAGAAAAGCCAGCCAAAGTCCCCCGAGAGAAATTTGACCTGATGCAAAAAAGTGTCGCCGAAGTCTACCAAACAATTTTTGATTGAAGATTGATGATTTCGTAAAAAGTCCCCAAAATGCCAATTTTCAAAATTCGCACCTAATGATCTCAATAATTTATAGAGTCGAAAATTGAGAAATTTGACTTTTTACGAAATCATAAAGATTGAAGATTTGAGATATTCTATCGATCTTAATTTAACTCTGTTATCAATGCTCAAATCCTACGCAAACATGATGTGATTTCAATAAAAAGACACTAGATCCCTGAATCCCTGAATCCCTGAATCCCCCAATCCCTAAATTGCCATTTTCCGCAAGAACTTCCAGACTAAAATAATAAAAACTGAACATTACATATTTGTAACAATTATTTTCTATTTATTCCAAATATGTAACATCCATTTCTTAAAATTAAAAAGCTAATATTTAAATAATTTACTGAAATTACGCGGCTAAACAAACGCAAACATCGAATGGCACACAAGTTGCTTATGATTGAATGATTAGTTCTAACAGAAAGCACCAGCGTAATTTCAATGGACAATATTTACCAAAATGCCTCGACGCAGCTGCAGCAGAAAACCCGGGATCTGGTTGACCGCCACTTTCAGGGAAAAGTGCGGGACTTTCTGAAGCAGCACGCGCGTATTCTGGACGCTTATTTCATCGAGGCCTTTGAAACCAGCATGGTCGGGCCCCGCATGGGTATCAGCAAAAATCCGTACGCCATCATTGCTTTGGGCGGCTACGGCAGGGCCGAGCAGTGCATTCACTCCGATGTGGATCTGTTGTTTCTATTTAAGAAAAAAGTGCCGGAGCAGGCCGAAAGTCTCATTCGAGAGATTGTCTACCCCTTATGGGATATCGGTCTGGAAGTCGGCTATGCCACGCGATCGCTGAAGGAGTGTCTAACGATGGCCGCCAAGGATTTTGAGATTTTGACCCCGCTGCTGGATGCACGGTTCATCTGCGGGGGATCGCATATATACTCAGATTTAATGGACCAGGTAAGGCAAAAGGTCATACGCAAAAAGTCCCGCAGCATTGTCAACTGGTTAATCGAGAATAACACCATGCGCCATGTGCATTTCGGCGACTCGGCCTATCTGCTTGAGCCCAACCTTAAAGAAGGTCGGGGGGGGCTGCGGGACTACCATACCATGCTGTGGGTCGCACAAATCGAGTTTAACATCAAGGGCTCCCGGGACCTAGAATACTTCGGTCTGCTGTCTCACGAGGAGTATCAGTCATTAAAGCGCTCCCTGGCCTTTATCTGGGGGGTACGCAACCGTCTTCATTACTTATGTGGCCGAAAATACGATCAGCTGCACTTTGAAAACCAGATCAAGCTGGCAGAAGTGATGAAGTACAAAAAAAACAACGGCCAACAGCCCGTCGAGCGGTTTCTAGGAGAGTTGCACGGCCGCATGGAGACGTTAAAGCAGCAGCATTTAATGTTCCTGTATGAACTAGGGTTGGAAAAAAAACGTAAACGCCGCCGAAAACCACAGAAGCAGAGCAAGATCGAGGGCCTTGAAGTCAGCGACTTGGGACTGCTCACTTTTGCCGCACCCGAAAAAATTGTGGAATCGCCGGAGCTGCTGATAAAAATATTCGAGCCTATCTACATTTTTAAGGTTAGTGTGACCGTATCTGTCACACCCATGGTGTAAGATCTCCTTAAAAGAACAAACGAAAGGAGATCTTATGAATATCGATCAATTAAGACAACAGTTTCCGGA
>Ga0209367_1000038_pt1 | contig 70809 bp, 46 predicted proteins | sample WorMetLIZISLAND2_FD_187412 | JGI IMG/M metagenome (GOLD analysis project Ga0209367, IMG submission 187412) | Marine gutless worms symbiont microbial communities from Max Planck institute for Marine Microbiology, Germany - Olavius geniculatus... ...
AAAACGTTAGTATAACAGTGTCATTTTTAAACATCTGTATCTCATAAACAGTATGAGGAATTTTGTTGAAAATTACACAGTTTATGGGGAATAAGTCATAGTTAATGTGGAAAAAAGGATATGCCATTAAAACAAAAAAATCACGTAGTTGTTGCCATGTGTATAGGGGTCCCAGTTTTTTGAGACACAGTGTACATCACTGTGCTGTGGTAACAATAAAGATGCATAGGCCTGTAATAAAACATAGGCCTACCGTTTGGCTTGATCACATTCTGAGCGTAAATTCTTGTTGCTTTTCTTTAGGTTTGTTTTATAAACTGCTTTGTTTGACGTATTTATACGTGTTTCAGTTTTCAACCTTTTTCACAGCAAAGTTCGTGCATTAATGATGTACCTCAAGTAGACTACTTCTATACTTAGTTCTTTATTGTGTGCAATAATTATGTGTCACTTTTTACATGCATGTTTTAACTGCAAACATCATCTTACATGTTTTGGCATAGACTTACATGTTTCGGACATAGGTATTACAGACAACAAAAGTTTCTCAACGAACAACATTACTAAGATCCTAAAGCCCCCGTATCTAAATTGCATATTTTAGTTACTCTGAAATGATTACGATAGGACAAACACAAATCTTCGTACCTTTGTAACTGCCTGGAAACGGTGATTTGTCGCCTGAACCATCGTTCCAGGTTGTCTCCGTTCTCACTCTATCAAACAGCAGCAGGTCCGGAATATCGGTTATCACATCGGACGTTTCCATGGCAACCGTGAACGTTGCGGCTGCATCCAGAATTTAGATATATCAAACGAATTGAAGTCGAGATGCCTGTTATGTAACGCTTTGATCGGTGTAGCAGCCTGCTGTTACTTGAATAGCGGCGGAATTAACCACTGTGAGAGCGGGTATTATCGATAATCATTTAAAGCTACTCCAGCGGGCGGGCGGGTGACGCTGCCAGGGCTGCTTCGTACTGTGACGATTGTGCCAACAGTCGTGACTGACTGGTGAGTGATGCTGCAAACCTTCTCAACCACACGTGACAGTATAGACTCACGCTCGAATCCAATCCCGACCCTGCCATCAGCTGGCGGCCTCCCGGCGTTTCTGGAACCATGACAACGCTAAGCCCGCCTCGCCATGCGATATCTACATTATACGCCTACTAAGCTACACGACTACGGTATTCCATTGGTCCAACACAGAAAACGACGACCTTGGGCATCTCGGTAAAGTAATTTACGAGTTACATCATAATGAATAAATAACCAAAGTAATTTGATAATAGTCGAAATCGCTGATCTATGCTGCCACCTAATGAATCACAAATAAGAAATTGGATGTCTTCGGTGGGGTTTAAACCTCTAATTCCGAATTTTTCGTAAATCATTAGTCACTTGCTTATAGTCACTACAAATCGACCAAAATTACAGCCACTGCTAAGGCGAAATGAGAAATATTATACGGGTTTTTGTTGAAAATTCAGTTTTCTTTCTAACAGTGTAAAATTTTGAAAATCGGATAACATTTGATAAAGTTATCACTGATTATGTAGGCCTAATAAGCTGTTTTGTGGACCACGGTGTAGTAGAAACTCTATCTACGCCTCTGCTCAGTGGAAAAACGCACGAATTTTAAATGCTCATTATGAGGTGGTAGAATCTTGCGAGACACACGTAAATACTTTTGAATGCCTCGCATATTTTTAGCACGTAATAAATCGGTATAAAATATTGCCGAGAACCGTAATAATCCCGCTGCATGCTTCAGGCGGATCAGCGCTCAGTGGTCGTCGTGAATGCCATGGCAGAGTCGACGCCAGTTTAATAGCGCCAATGACCAATGACCATGCTCTCACTAGGCGTGCAATGCCTGCAGCACTTGGCCACAATGTCATGTTGACTATGCAGCTTTAGGAGTCATATAGCCAGGCGGCGTGCCTCCCATATAAACACGTGACGCCAAAGTGCGGTGCATGCATGAAATTTTATTAGGTCGCCCTGCACCGTAGTTCCCGGCGGGCTTATGTTTTACTGTTGTTTTTTTTTTGTTTCAACGCGATATTTCCGGGATCTCTCGGCCGATCGCCGTGAAACTTTGCCACGTGATCGAAAGTGTGTTAAATTTTATAATACAAATCCAAAATTTCCGAGAGGGGTCCTCCCCCAAAATGTTTGGCCAAAAACATGAAGAATTTGGAGCGATTTCGGGACGCGACTTCCGACTTCGATCGTGAATGCGAATATCTCTGCAAAAGATGGGGATATTCAAAATCCGAAAATTAATTGATCGATAGCGATTACTTCCGCGTTTGACGAAAAAAATCTGGCGAACTTTAGCCCACTAACCACAACGTATAAGTTTGGACCTACCCAAATAGACTTTTTCGGGAGTCCATGTTTCGGCCTCTAGGGAGTGCATGCGTATCCTTTACCTTACATTACCTTACCTTACCTCCGGGGTGGGCAGGCTCTTACACCTGCCTTCGGCCCAATGCGCGTTTCCGAATGTAACCACAAGGTTACAGGTAACGGCTATAAAGCCGTAGACGGCTATGAAGCCGAAACCAGCACAAAAGCACTGGTAACGTGTAGCAAATCTGCTCTCACGGGTTTGGTCAGCTCTTAGTTAGCTCATACCCTCCAGATTTTATAAATCTTTCGGGTCATCGGTGCAAAGCCCCACCACCGTGACAAGGTGGCTGACCACGGTGAGGTGCATGCGTATTCTTTTTTTTGAAAAAAACTATTTTATTTTAGCGTACACGTGTCTTCGGACACTGTTTGCTGTATATGGAATAGCCTACTGTAGGTCCTACTGTATGCCTAATGGGGTCTTTACACGATCCAGCAAACGTCCAGCAAACTTCCAGCAAATGTATACAAAATGCACGAGCTAATGCTGGATGTTTGCTGGATCGTGTGAACACCCATTAAATCAGGTCTCAGCGAGTTAGGTATGGTACATACTGTACAGGACATCAAACGCTTTATTTGCTCACCGCAACAGAACACTGAGACGTAAACAAAACGTTGGACCAGTCATCATAACCTACGCTTCAGTGGGGTTTTTATTTATTTTCTGTCCCTATAGTGCGACGTGGCACAGGTGAGAATTTTAAGCCTAGGCCTACTGCAGTGAGTGACACAATGTAGACCTACAGTCGTGTACAGACTAGACATAGATCTAATTATCGTCAGACTGCAACGTGTTAGGACCAAAAGTCGTTGTGGGTAAGCCTGCAACGCAGTCTCAAGTTCGTTAACAGAATCGAGTAGAAATAAACTGCTATAACATAGGCTTAATAGTAAACTTTACTGAGGTGAGTTGACTATTGGCTTTTCGCTTGAAATGGACTTCAGTTGATTGGTCCGGTATGCCTAAACACGGTAAACACCGCGAATCACCGCAGATCAGCATCTCGGGACTAAAATTGTCTGAGTCAGTGATCTGCTGTGATCGGCGGTTTTCGGACAGACAAGATTAGTCAAAATGATCGCCATAGTGTGCAATCCCAATATATAGACGAAATACGTATAGACTAGTTTAGTACTACTATACAATGTATGGAAGATAATAGTTTCTGCATCGAATCTTAAGTACTACGAAAGAAATTAAGGATCAGCACTGCAGGCATGCTTTACGCTAAAATATTTTAAGAAATATATTTTGGACGTGGTTACATGCGAAACATTTTTGCTGGACAAACCGAGTGATTTTTACTATCGTCGACTTTTTGTGACACTCGGGTCAGCGAGTGCAGCTGCTGAGATGAGTGACGACATCGTGATTCGACGAGCAACCGTTGACGACTACGAGTCCATACTAAAGATTGCCGACGACGATCGGTGGAACGGCTATGACTACTTACCGACTCTCTACCATGTCTTTCTTCAGACCAAGCGACACGTCTTCTACGTCGCGCAACTCAACGACAGGCTGGTTGGTATATACGTCTACCAACAAACATATTTTGCTCTTGGCAAAGTTTGCTTTATACATTTCTTTTGCGTCGAAAAAAGCTCATCTTTAGCTGTCTGGTAAACGGTCTAATAGCCAGCGATGCATCCTTCATCTCCGACGGCAAACTGTTCCACTCTAATTGGCCAGCAGCCGAGAAACTTGATAGACAGAAGCCCATAGTTTTCGTCTTCGGTGTGGCCAAATCACTGACATCAGCGAACCGATCGCAGATGCCGACGGGTTGCGATTGCCATCATTGGAGTGAGCAGTAACACGAGGTACGGTGGAGCGAGCTGGTGAAAACATTTGTAAACGAGAAGTCCACTCGCTGATGCACAAACAACTAGCAGTGAAACTCGTTTCGAAGAGTTGGTGTGATGCTGTCGCACTTCCGCACTATCTAACGGTATTGCCGACCCCTGCGAACACCTGTTCTCTCAAAATAAAGGTCCCCCCCCAAAAAGAATGCATGTTGCCAGGCGATACGGTCGTCTGTACTAGCGACAGCTGGGCTTTTTATTTTTACTTTAGAAGTCAAGACGTCGTACTAATGTAAAATTATGTAATGTTATTTATGATAATAATAACGCAGAATGGAAAAAAATGCACCAATTTGCATCTGTTTATTTTTATCCGATTGACGTTGAGCCAAAGGATTTACTGAGCTAATCAGAGCGATGCTTAACTACGCACGGCCGCATAACTTAGTTTCCAAGTTAGGAACAATTTCTCGAACGTTCCGTAAATTAGGTTTTTGGTTTAAATTGAATTGATTAGCAAGGTGCAAAATGATGCTTGAGTTATTAGTACTGTTGTTCTTGATGCTTATTTTACATTTAATAGGCCTAACTTTTATTCTCCTAACGTGACTAGTTAACTTGACATTTTCTGTAGGCCTACTAGTTAAATTGCACATTTATGTAAAAAAACGGTTCAGTTTATATACAGTGTAAAAGTGATATCGTGGTTGTAGATATAAAACAGCACAAATCACAATTTAAAAATTCAAACTTTACCATTACACAGTCAGCAAAGTTCTTCTGACATTGTGTAAACTTAATGGTGATGTTTGAAATTTTAAATTGTGATTTGTGCTGTTTTATATCTACAACCACGATGTCACCCTTATACTGTACATAAACTGAACAGTTTTTTACATAAATATTTGTAGTTTTATTGCCGTTGGAAGTAATCTGAATTAGTTAATTATAGCAATGTTAGAAAATGTAGAAATGTTTTTTTGTTGCTAGATAATAACGATTTTTCGTTTACTTAACGTATGATTTTTGCGGGGGTGCATATGTGCGCTTTTGAATAATTGCGCACTGCCCATACCGAAATAAACCGATCTTGAAAACACCTCATCTGATGCAAAGATATTCGATATATCTCTTACGTAAGCTGAGTTCTAACCCATTATGTCCCAAATTTTATGGCCATGGCAACGAGGGTCGCTCGGAGAAAAATTCGCGTGGCATTATTCGATGGCCTATTCCTGAAAACTCTCCTATAGACGCAAAAATTTTGCAGATATCTTTTACACAGACCGAGTTATAGTGAATTTTGTCCTAAATTTCGTTGCCATGGCAACAGGAGTCGTCAGGAGAGAAATTTAAATGACAACATCAGATAGCCCGGCCCCGAAAATATGGGGGTAGGTGCAAACAGCGCGCAATTATCTTTTACGGGGGCCGGGTTATAGCCAATTTTGTCCCAAAATTCGTTGCCATGGCAACGGGGGTTGGCAGGGGAAAATTTTAAATGACACCGTCGAATAGCGCGGGCCGGAAAATAGGGGGTAGGTGCAAACAGCGTGCAATTTTCTTTTAAGGGGGCCAAGTTATCGCCCATTTTGTCCCAAATTTCGTTGCCGTGGCAACGGGGTCGATCAGGGGTAAATATAAATGACACCTTTAAATTGGCCGACCTCGAAAACCATACCTAGAACCAAAAATTACGACTTTATGCTATACATAGGAGTTATGACAGTTTAAAGCATTGTCTAATTTTCCTCATAGGCGCCATTGTAATTTTTCATATTTTTGTGAAAAAATGAAATGTTGAATGGTGAAATGGTGAAATGGTAAATTTAAATTTTGTAACCTCCAAAACGCACTTCCTCGCTCGAAACCGCGTCATATGAGCCATCGTGCGTTAAAATCAGTTCAGTCGTTTTTCCTGAAGAGGACGGCAAGAATAAAGGGAAGGAAAGGCACAAAAAGTCACACAAACGTTATATTTCTCCTATTCGTGAGGAAGCCCCCCGTAAACGGATTTTCACCAAATTTTGCACATCAGGAGATATGCTGGACGTAATCATCTGTGCAAATTTTGGTGTGGAAAAATTAAGGGAAACCCCTTAATGCACAAATGATTACGTCCAGCATACGAGGAAATACGAGGGGTCAAATTTTGGAGTTTCCCATTGAAATGGCTGGTCACCCTTACAACAGTGCTGCGCTACCGCGCAGCCTGTGATAAGAGCCTATGTTTATTGGTTTGCTTGTCTTTTGAGTACGATACTGTAATAAATATATTCCAGATAGCGTTCGCTGGAGCGCGTATTACGGCGGATGGACGGACGGCGTACTTGATGTCGGGGCGGACGGTCAAGGAGTTCAGGGGGCAGGGTTTGAATCGTAGACTGATGCGGCAGATGAAGGCCGACTGGCCGCATGTCACCACTTACGTGTTCAGCGGCGAAGTTGATGACGCTGTTCAGCGCATACGCCAACGAGGAGCGAAAACACGGTATTTATGGGTCAGTTTTTAAGCGCGACTGCAAGTGCTTAACGCGAATTGGCCGCCGTAGAAACGTCCGCCCGTTTGTGTGCGTGCGTGCGTGCGTGTGTTCGTCACACTCGGCGATTCTGTCAAAATGGTGCAAGCTAGGGTTACAAAATCGCCAGCGTTGCTGTCGTAGGAACTCCTGTGTTTGTGACAAAATTTCGTACCGTTGGTTGATGGGATTTCTCTCAAACAAGGGCATCAAAGAGGAGTACCCTCTAAGAAGTTTTTGTTTTACCGCTATCGACTCGTCTAGCATAAAAACGGTTAAATCATTTACATAGTTAGATCACTGAAATATAACTTACTTAGTCAGCAGTCGTTGTTTCTTTCTGCTGGTATTTGAGTAGTTATCGAGTTTTATTTCTTAGTGGGTTTTTTATTGCTAGGCCTATTAAACTACAGTATTCACAGCTTTATGATATGGTTTTATGCCGTGCGCGTTTAGTGATGTGTTAATGGAGGGCTACTGCTGTCAACTTTTGCGCAAATAAAGTAAACAATTAAACAAATTTGTCAGCCCAGTGCCGACGTGATATGCGGCTTTTCGTTCAGCTGTACGATGTTGCCCACATCACTGTACAATCATGACCTTATTTTGCCCTTTAATTTTTTTAGCTGAAAATAGGCGCACGGTTATTTCTGCCGTGAGACACGTTTTGGTTGACTGTACGCCTTACTGTGTTCAAGTTAGCAACCCATACGGAACAGACGGACGGACGGACGGACGGCTAGTTAGGATGGCCGCATACTACCGCTGCTGATAGTGGTGGTGACCACGAATTTACCGAAATCGTTAATTATCGTTTGCAGAACCTTGCTCGACTACACAATACCAGCAGACAGAATGCCGGCTTCCAGTCAATCGTCGTCGTCATCGACCGTGAAATGTTTGTCGTCATCCGAGTGCGTAGAGTTCGTCAAGAGCGGCGCATGTGAACGATTTCTTCGTCGCTTTGCCGTCGACTACGTACCCGGCCCCTCTGGGTACTGGCCGCCTGTCCGCCTGGTCGAGCAAGACCTGCTGGAGCTGATGAAAACATCATCGGCCGTAATGCTGAGCTACGATGATGACGCCAGCGCAGATGCCGCAGGTCGCGAAATGATCGTCGGCCTAAGCTACGCCGAGTCGCTGCTGCTGCGGACGAAGCTACGCCGCGGAGAGCTAAATATGGAGGTGGTTTACTTCGGCGAGAGATTGGGTGACCTGGTGGAGCACCTGCGAGCACATCTCTGCCGCAGCACGTCGATGACTCGTGGACGCAACCTCGGCTTCGTCGTCAACTTCCCGACCTGCATCGACCGAGATGACGCCGCGACGACCATATCCCGTGACGTCACTGGCGGCATTAAACACACGGAAACCGCCACGAACGCACACTTGTCGTCAATAGAACTGAATCCTGAAAGGCCGCTTCGTACGTCCAAGCTGTAAACTGCTTCATTTTCGAAGCATGGATGTTTATGGTCTCGCGGCTCCTTCTTACATGTTTACTAAGAAAAACACTCAGATGATAGCAAAATGCAAGAGATAAACACAGTCAACGTCGAAAAGCCCAATTTTTGCAATCAGTGTATGTATAAAATGTGTTCGTAAACCCGGTTACCTCTACGACGATAATAGGTAGTCAATAACAAGCCGCGTCCATCCCTCTGCGCTGTGGTACGAAACGTCAAAATTCCAGAAAATAAAGGCGTGATACAAATCATCTGTTACCCGGTCTCGCGCCTAAAAGCAGCGGCCAAACAGCTGCAGATAGCAGCATGGCACTGCTTACGACCTATTTAACGGTACTATCGCCGACACCCTGCAGACGCCTAGGTGTTCTCCAAAACATGGATCCAGAATCCCCTTTTCTCCCTCCCCCCCCAAAAAAAATATAGTGCACGTTGCAAGGCAGTAAAATCGGCTATTCTCGCTAAAACTAGGCTTTCTATTGTTTTACAACAAACGTGAATTGACTTTACTATAAAGTTTATTAGGCCGTTTATGTTTTACTGCTGTTTCTTTTTATTATTGTAAGGAATTGTATTTGTCAATATATTGCGAATTAATAAGTTAAAAGTTCAATTAATTCATTGGCATTCTTGTTTTAGTTCTCGTGCAATTGTCCGATTGAAATTAAAATAACTAGGCCTAAGTCATGTGATGTTTGTTCACATGAAAGTAGATCACTTCAAACAGGGTCACGTAACCAATTGTGCCGCGCGGAATCTAAAACCCAATGTAATTCAGTTTCAGCGGCCCGAAGAACGTTTTTCAGTTGCATTTTATAAATGAAAAAATGTATCACTTTATTTCTCTTCTTTACATTAAGAAGTAGAATGTAGAGTACAATAAATAACACCCGACACATAATTACAAACTTAATACACTATACATTTAGTACAATTCACAACGTATACTGGCCAGAACAAAGTTCGATTATCTAAAATAAAGTATTGGCACCATTTATGACAAACTGGTTGTCTGCTGAGTGACATCAGAAGTCATGTATCAAAGCTCGATATGTTCAGCTGTTATATACAGTTGGACTATATCACAGATCAAAAGTCTGTGATTCGATGTAGACGGTTGGACGGACAGCTATAGAACTGTCATTTACATACAATGATGTGAGCTACGATTATTTATTTGTTCAAATGTACACGAAGCACAGAGAACATACAGCACATAAAAAAAATTCAAAAAAGACAATAATGATTAAAAATATAAAGGCACAAGTAGACAGCAGCGACACTTAAAATCTCTTTCCGTGCCAATTCTAATTACTGCTGCTACAACATCAGAGACGTTTGAGCTGGATAAATAACCTCAGAGGTCGTTCAAGGTCATCGACGTATAGAGTTTTGCCGCGCCGTTTTGTACAAGCACATCAAAATATAGGCTAATCGAGGGCTAAGAATCGGACAAAAGTCACAGGAGACAATAAAAGATCGTGCGATGGAGAAGAATATTCTACCATGCAGTTCTCGCACAACAACGTGCGTAAAATACATACTTTTTCAAAACTACAGCTATTACTATCGTTGTTCCGATTTTTTTATAATCGAGACAAAAGTACAGCCCAAGCAGGAAATGACTGGGAAGTTTAGCGAAAGCAAATGTGTCATACGGAAAATCTCCTAAACACATTTATGCAACTAGTGGAAGAGCAATAAACACAACAGGGCTGGAAAAAGTAGATTTTGGAAAAAAGTTTTTTTGTGTTTGGGTTTTTAAAGTTTTTGAAAAATTTTTACGCTTACAGGTTTTGTGGACAAATAAAACTTGACAGAAAATTAAAACCCAGAAAAAAAATTTATAGGTCCCTTACACCATTCTCCTTGTCACATCGTATCTGTTGAGTGGACAAAGTAATGTGACGTCAAAATTCAAATTGCATAACAAATAAAAAAGCGTAAAAGCCTAAAATTTGGATTTTTAAGGTTTTAGATTTGTGAAGGTTTTCATACAAATCTTCCGGCCCTGAGACTTAACAGTAAACAAAAATATGAATACTTATTAAATATTATTAATACACATTATATCAAGCTAGACGATCACATTTAATACGTGAAACAACAGCCATGCACAACCATCAAACGACAAGAAGACGCGATAGCTAGCTATATTTTATATACAAACAATATTTCAGTGATTATTATCTTATGCACCGACTATACGGAACCCGTGGAAAAAATCGCCCGTCGGAAACTAAAGAAATGAAAAAAATAGCCTAAGCATTCACAGGACTTGGGCTTACACAAGGGTGTCACGCGCATTCTTAACTGCACTGTGAGAAACTTAAATGTAAACAAGAAATGATGTCGGCAGCGTGCCGAGTGCTGACATGATATGCCGCCATCCGTCTATTTACTGAGCGTCTCACGTGTTGGCCGTAGATTGCATCATCGTACAAGCCTCAAATACAACTTTAACTTTCTGACGTCCAGTGACCTTGTACTTTGACCTTTCAAAGTAACAAAATTAGAACAACGGTTATCCTTGCCTGAAAAAAAAATTTCGCCAACTTTGGCTTTCCTATACCTTTCTGTTTTCTAGTTAGGAGCCGGTACGCGACAAGAACAAGACGCGGGGTGCTGCCCATCGGACGGCGGCCGTATAACACAGACAATTTATTAAAACTTTAAGTTAATGAACAGATTTACACGCACACATCATCAAGCTGTAGATAAGACCGTGGGCTCAAAATGTGCAGCAGTACATAGCAAATCCTGTATTGGTTCGTTAAATTAACTGATTGCTGTTCAACTGACAAGTTGTAATAATGCCCGACGTCAGGCCTATAACTAAGCATACTGGAAGCAACCAATTAGTTAATCGTTCTTTGCCCGTCATAACGTGTTTACACGGCAGAAAAAAAACAGAATGTCGCCTACGGAAAGGACGGTAAGGTAACACTGAGTCTGCTCTTGCTACTGCCTTGAGACTGAAACCATTCGTCCGATACGAATTCGGCCGCAATCATATGAGACAATAAACGATTAATAAACAGAATAAATTCATTCATCAAATCACAACCTATATTAGCTGACTAATTTACACAAAGCCGATGAACGATGTTCTGAAACATCAATGCATCTATAGGACTAGCATATACAGTCTACAGCCAACAACGAGTTGCTGTACGGTATCACATGGAAAACAACGCACAATTACATCATTACAAACGCAACTAAAGACGCTCGCTCACGTGCAATAAAATCAAATCAAATCGAACAATCTGAAACAGCCGCAAGACAAGTTATTTTGCTTTACTGAAGTACATGCGAACCATTCCCTCCCGCGAGATAAAATAGTCCAAACTTCTCTGTAACTCTGTAACTACGTTTCGCTCTGTGATTGACAGACACTGCCAGACAGTAAACGGAGTCGACGACGACCGTTTCCAGTTGTTTTATATTATTTCATAGCACATGTGCGAGCGGCTTAACAGCCAACACCATCGACAGTCTGGTTGGCGACCTGTAAGCTTGTACTGCAGTAACTTAACTTTTGTCGACCGTGTCATTCAGTGTCTGCAAAACACCAAAACACCGTTAACTGTATTTTCTCACGCAAGCTATAAATCCTACCACAATCCATATAAATGTTACTGTAAAAGACTGACTACAAGTGAATGACAAAACGTTTAACATCCGTAAGAAGCCAGCTTTCGTCTGGGACTTGGAACACTCGAAACCGTGTTAAAATAATACAAATTTAATTCACGCTGGGAACAAAAAGCAATTTTGGAAAAAAATGCGAACAGCAAGCACTGCACTTTGAGCAGTATTCAATATGATGCAAGTCGTATCTCCTCACGGAAAGCGGAACCTTTGTGGCAGAGATGGCGAATTTCGTCCCACTTGTAAAAAGATAAAAGGAAGAAGTTTGGTTTTCCGTCCCACTTTGTGCAGTGAATCACCTGATGTCATCAAATTCCACCAAGCTGCAAAGATTTGCACCCGCATTTTTCAAAACATTTTCGGGGTGACACCCTCTAGATGACTATTTCACTCCAAAATGCACCAAACGGCACATATTTGCACCGATATCTTTAAAAAAATTTCGGGGTGACACTCTTGGACCCCCGTAAGTAGGAAGAGGAAAGCCCTTGACGAGCATCCACTGTCTCAGCTTTTTAGAGTTTCCGCGGTCGACGGTAGAACTGCTTTATACCTTTGCAGCAGAGCGACTCGGCACTCAGCGACATCACCAGCAGCAGCAGCAGCAGCAGGAGAACAATGCGCTGTTAGACGATCATTGTCTGCTGCTCGTTGATACAGCAGCCGTGTCTCCTCCACTGTAACGAAACACACAAAAAAATCCTATTTTTAAGAGAAAAAAAACAAAAACACATACACACACTCCTCAGTAAAGTCCTATTTTGCCAATCTTTATTTAAATTTACATGCATATTCACTAACTGCTAAGCAATTACGGGGGCACGTGTCACATGTGCAATTTTTGCAGTGTTGCTACTATTAGTAACACTACTAATGCTAGTTTACTATAGGCCTACTGCAACTTTCATAGTCCGTTTACATCGTTGTATCTGCAGACGTTTTTGCGTTTTAACAACCTGAACAAAATGACGCCGATGACCATTTTAGATTTCTGTTTTTTTTTCAAACTTGTCCGCTTTCTTTTTAAATTTTTTTTCGTCATTTTTGGTGACGTGCAGCCGACTTAACAAGCATAATAATCTTTAGTAATTCTAGTGCACTTTAATATCGTCGTTACATGTCTTCGTAAGCAAGAAACTCAACGACGTATAGGCTTACTGTTTGTCGAGGTACGACACGTCGGCGGCGGGACTTGAATGCTGTGCAGAAGATCAGTGGGAGAATGGTCGTTCATCGTTGGTGGAGTGGTTGATATAACAGACGGTCTGTAGTCATCGCAAGCTGCAGGTCTGCCTACAGTAGACGTACGTCGACTGTCGGGGTCCATTGCAGCGCTGACCACTTCAACGCTGTCAGGCGCCGTCTCACTCGTTTCCACCGACCCACCCCTAGACCCTGCGGCAGATACGTACATCCACGATATGGGTTGACTGAAAATGCCGGACATGAAACTGACGGACATGACACTGAAAGACAAGAAATAATTATATTGTTTGAAAATAGATTACATTACAATGCAGCATAAAATTCTTTTCAAAGCCACGGCAACACACTAGTCGTAGCAGCAAGATAAAGTTGTATATTATTATAGAATACTTTAAATTTAGATTTAATCATTAAACCGTAACTTTAAAATATCAATGTCAAATAGGAAAAATAAACGGTTTTTGGGAGCAATGCTAAATCGAATTCTACTCAATTTAGGCCCAATCCGCTGCTTGAAACATGTCCTGCATTTTTATGTCTGTCATTTTCAGCGCCCCCACGATATACAAAGTGAAGCATAATAATAAAGGTTCATGTTGGCGTAGATATATCTCTATTTTATTCGCCAAGAAAAAAATGATACGTAAACAGAACAACAAAACTAGGAGGACACTAACTGTTCATCTGTTTACTCGTGGTCTCAGAAACAGTTAACTTGAATCATTGCAGCCAAGAGCAGTCACGTTCAACACCTTCTGGACTGGTTATGTAGGTACTGTAGATATGCTACATTAATTAACTTCTGCGCGAGTGATAAACGCAGTACAACGATTGAGAAAATGAAATGTTGTTTTTTTTATTTTGCGTTCTATTCTGAGCTGTCTATTGATACTGCAATAGTTAACCTCTACAAGTTTACGGATCAGGATCGGATGACGAATTTGATTCAAGTTAAGTTTACTGCAGTGAATAGAAGATAAAAAGACGGTCAGAGGAATAGACAAACCGTGCTGTGATGAGGAGCGACGGATAGGCGGTGGAGGAGGGTTTGGTTTCGGTCGGTTAGTAGATAAACCGTTTCTGAGCGACTGCTCGACACGATGACACTGGCGAGGATTCAGAATGATGCCATCTAGTGACAATGAAACACAACACTTAAGTCTTGTCTTTTAACAACTGCTTTTATACTAACCACACAATTCTGTCTCCTGTTTAACCGAGATTTTCCCAAGCAACATTTTAGAAATATCGCTCACGGACGAGCTTGATATTCAAATGTCGGTTACCGGCAAGCTCCGAGATAATCAGATAATCAACATTTGATCAATACGGTGTACGAACCTTAAGTTTAACTTCCATGCCCCTGTAACCAATGAAAGCAAATACACGATGCAACGACGTATCATCAAGCCAGAAAGAACTTCATGGCTAGCATCACTACCAATGACAAAAGGTCACAGTTAGTCACAGGAAAAATAAACGCAAAAAGCCCATAAACGTAATTACGAATTACATCATTTATGTGACTTAGGTGAAAGTAATATGAATAGAAAATTCATATCCTCTGCTTGACACGTAAATACACTATCTTCGACAGTAGCTGAGACGAAAATATCGCGCAGTAGTAATAAACAAGAAGCCCAGCTGTCGCCAGGGTGAGCCGACCGTACCGCCTATATCCGAAGGCAAGCGTCCGACTTCCGGTTGCAGAATGAAAGCGATTTCCCAAATTTCCAGAGTGACTACAGTCCCATACACGCTACGGTGACGATGCTGTATCGAACGCTGCAATCAACGCTAGGATACGATATACGGTCATTCGGCGCACGTGGGTAGGCGCACGTGGGTTGCAGGCAGCAACTTTGCATTAAAATTTGCGGCTAAACCGCTGCAGACAGAGACCTGGTTACTATTGGCAACCTATAGAAACTCATTACCGCCCTATCCAACGGTACCATCGCCGACCCCCTACTACGTACGGTATAGCCACAACACGCGCGTTACAGACAAATGACAGACAAACAAACGACAAAAACGGTCGGCCAAAAACTAAACATTGACTGGTACTGAGACGCAACTGCCACATACCTTGTGAAGAACTGTTAGCAGCAGTAGAAGACGATCGACCGGAGCCGTTCAACTCAGACGGCGGAGGTAGCGGAAATAACGACGGGTCTGTCGGCAACTGGAACTAAACCAACATTCAAACACGCATCACTTCTACATCTTAGAAACTTCTGTGAAGAAACGATATAAGCTCAACTGACTAACTGTGGCTAATACACTACTTAGATTTTACCACGTGATCGCTTATTTTTCTTGCGTTACAGCGCAATCAGGCAAGTTTGTTTTTAATCAACTTCTACAGCTGCAAAAGCAAGTAAACAAATCAAGATATTTTTCGGACCGCTTTCGTATTCCTGTCCAAAGCAGCAGTTAGAGCCTTATGATACTAATTATTCGTTATCTTTCTTCGTATTAATTAACTTACAGACGGGTCGAGGCATTTTCTGTGTCCCTCGTGTGGTTTATCATCACCCATCCAGTGTGCTCAGAAGCTGGTAGATCATGTCATGCTCTGCGATCTGGTCTAGGCTTGTACTTTTATGAAAATTTCTATTGCAGAGACTCTTTTTTAACCATAAGATGTTTCTATAATTATTGTACATATTGTTACGCATGTGTGTGTGTGTTGTCTATTAGTGTTGTTTTGCTTACTTCCATGTCTACCTGTTGATTGTCACTCGTGAATTAAAAGCAACTGACAGTGTGAAAAGACGAACCGTGCCAAGACGAGTGTGTTGCGTGGCGTCACTGTCAGGCGGAGCATGTGACGCTGGAATCACTGACCGATGCTGAGGGTCTCTGGCCACAGCGTGTGATGCGGGCCGGGCCGGCGGAGACCGGGCCGGACCACTGAACGGGAACGTCGCGTACGGGTTGATGTTGCCGTCCTCGTCTGACCACACGCAAACGCACATCATCATCATCAGTGGCGTCGTGGCGAAAAAGAAATTGCCCTCCACTCCCCCCCCCCAAAAAAAAATTTGGTTATCGGAGAACTGTCAACAAATTTTCTTCCTGTAAAACAATTCGCCCTAAAATGCAACATTTGGGGCTAAAAAAAACTCCGTGTTGCGGAATGTGCGCTCATAATTTAAAATTTAAGCAACGGTGATCTCCTCAATCCGAAATTTACAGTGTGTTTCAAAAAATTGCAAATTCCTTGCTTTGCCTACTTTTTCAAACCCATGAAACCACTGCTTATCATCAGCATTATTTTTTTTCTTCTTCACGTTTTTCGTTTAATAAACGAAGTTGGCAAATACAACTTGCACACTTAGTTAAAATAACGCTGTAGTAAATGCAACGTATTACACATATTAAAACATTCTAGAAGCAGTGATTGATAAAACACTAAAATGCACTTCTCATTTCAAACAGTTATAACTTTTAAACCAAACAACATATTGTAACGTAATTTTGCTCGATATAAGACCTAAATCCTTTTTTGTAAAAAATCTTTGCCAAAAAATCTGTTACAATTTCAGAGGCAAAAAGTTTTTTTTTAAAAAAATTGTGTAAATAGTGCTTTGTGTACCGTAATCAAAAAAACATTTGGTTTTTGTTTAAATGGCCTACAGTCTGGCTACAGTCTGGTATCTAGCCTAAACCAACTTAGTTAAGTTCATTCATTAATTTTATGAATAAGAGCTCAGAGGACGAAATAATTAATTAAGTAACTAAATAATTCATGTAGCGCATTAACTGTAATAACCTCGAACGCGCTCTATGTGCTAATAGAACGAACAGTAAAAATGTTTTACATGACGTCCAAAAATAGGCAAGAAGTGTGTGCTGCATCAAAGAGTGTTCGAAAGAGCGTTCCAAGCAGACAAACCGGCCTGCAGAGTCGAAACGATAAAGACTCTTGGAGTATAGGCTTATACAGTACCTGTGCCGCTGGAGACGGAGCTGGCAGGGTGAGGACGGCGAATGGCATGATGTAGTCCACCGGGCAGTGTGAGTGGATCACAGAGAACGCCGCGGCCGCATAAGACATCCCCGGGTTGTTGAGACTGCATTCCGCAGTCTACAATCACCGCGTCGTCGTCGTCGTTGTCACTGTGTGCAGACATCTGGCCCACGACGTACGACCTACGAGATTGCTGCCGCTGCTGCTGACGCTGCCGTTGTCCGTCACGGCAGCCGTATGTTTCCTCGTCGCCCTCGTCGTCTGTGTCTGTCTCGGCTGGAGCGACGCTCGCGCTGAATCGTCGCTCGCCGCCGCTAGGGGGATGCAATCTCTCACCCTCAACCTCGCCTCCACTTCGACCACCACCGCCGCGACACGGGTCCGTGACGTAGTGACGCCGTGCTGGCCGACGACCGCACGAGTCGCCTCCGTCTCCTCCTTCCAGCTTCGAAGACAGGTTCGACACCCCGCCTTCCTGTGTCAACGCCATACGTTAGTATTACTCTCTGTCCATTGGACAGAGTATAAAATCACCTGAATGTCCGTGCGTCCGTCCGTCCGCACGTGCGTGCGTTTAAATTTTCTTAAACTATCTTCCTTCCACCTTCCCTTTCCCTTCCTCTTTTCCTTTCTCTTTTTTTCCCTTCCCCTCTCCTTCCTTTTCCTTTTCCCTTTCCCCATGCCCATCTCCTTCCCCTTTTCCTTCCCCTTCCGCTTTCCCTTGCCTTTTTCTCTTCTCCCTTTTCCTTTCTCTTCCCCTTTTCCTTCCTTTCTTCTTTTCATTCTCCTATCTTTTTTCCCTTTTTTCCCCTTCCCTTTCCCTTTGCCTTTTCCCTTTCCCTTCCCCTCTCCATTTCCCTTCCCCTTCCCTTCACCTTCCATTCCTTTTCTCCTTCCCCTTTCACTTCCTTTTTCCCTTCCACTTCCCCTTTTTCTTCCCTTCCCCTCTCCCTTCCTCTTTCTCTTTTCCTTCTTCCATTTTTCTTTCCGTGTCCACGTCCGTGTGTCCAATATTTAAGGCGCCATATCTCCATAACGGTGCAAGATCGACGCATGGTCACTATGGACCACCCATAGGAAGTCGACCCCCGGGAGTCGAATAGTCACGTGACCGATAACGTTAGGTGACCCCAAAAGGTCAAACTCGTGACCCCATTATGTTTGAGAAGTCATATCTCCGTAACAGTGCCAGACAGACGCATGGTGACGATGGAACATTTATAGTAAACCGCTGGTGACGAATCGAATGGTCTCGTGACTGACAATGTTTATTGTTTAGTTAAAATAATAGAGAAGAATAAAAGGATCATTACTGCTGTACAATTTGAAATTGATTATATTTATACGGACATATAGGCTACTGTGAACTATCGAAATGCATTGGACAGACTCCGTGTTCGTATGAACATTATCTTGTTATTATTATTACTCGTATTTTTTTGTCCCTACACTTGGTACACTTGCATTAGAGATTTTTAAGATAATATGCTATAAAAGTATACATTTGTCAGTTGGCATTTGACATTCACAACTTGCGTACAATCATGCATACAAAAACATAAGCTTAGCAAGCATACAATATGGACAGAAATAATCCGATTTGTGTATGTATTGGGTGATGCATAGAAAGTGGAACGCACGATGTTTGAAACCTAAATCCAGCTATCGGACAATTGCGAAAACGATTAGTTTCAACCGTAAAATATTTTTAGTTTTTTCAGTTTATATGTTACATCAAATTGGCAGCCTGTTTGTCAGTTTTCCACTACAAACAGTAAACGAAGTGGACGCCGATCGTCTTCAAGTGTTTCATTTACTTCAAAAACACAAACAGTTTACACGTAGCAGTACACAAAGGCTAAGCTAATAATATTGTGTTTTATTGTATATTTTATTAATTATTTCTGTTACGTACCTTGGCATCGCGTCGTTCGGCCAGCATGTCGCGCCGGCGCCTCCAACAGATGGCGACAGCGACTGCAATGAGTATGACGGAAACGACGACGCCGCAGAATGGAATGATGACCTCTATGCGCTGGTAGAACGGCGGCTGATAGGTAACCACGACATGGTGTGGCACGTAGGGCGCTGTCAGGGGGGTGGTGTCATGCCGCGCCGTCTGGAACTTGAGGTAACAATCAACTGATCCGGCCGCGTTGCGAGCGGTGACGCGCAGCACGTACCACGTCGACGGATGTACGCTCACTCGATACACCGTCTACTCGAGATACAGACAGATACACGTTCACTGATATTGCAACCCAAATTAGATACCATTAAAAGATAGCAAGCATAATAAAACAGCAATGTCCAAAATAAATGACAAATTAAAACCTAGGCCTACATAATATAAAATACTGATGAAAATTTACGAATTATGAAATGAGTGAGTTTGAAAATCGGTTTGTATTTGTTTTGGTGTTTTCAAAATGTGTAGTTTGTCTAAGTTTTGCAGTACTCTCTCTCGTTTTCGTGGCAGTAAATAGTTACGAAAACATGTTTCGTTTAGCAAGAAAACACACGTCGTCTTGTCCTCGTACTGTCTATGTCTACCGTTCTCTACAGTAAGATAACGTGTTGATAACATACCGGTGCAGTTATGCATGACTAAATTTAGGAACGATATTGTAGGCTACACGGCGAGTAGTGAACCAACGTAGAATACCTTTAAGTCGTACACATGTGTGCACAAGATACTGATACTGGTCTAGATATAGAAATGTGATGAAAAAAATGCATGCGAGAAACTTACCGTGTTGCCAGCGACGCTGTTCTCGACCGTGTGCCAGACCGTATCTCCCATCACTTGCAGCGCCACATCGAATGATTCTACTGGACACCCGCCGCTCTGCCACGTGTCCATTGCCAGCGTCACGAACGTCGAATTCACTTCCGTCAGTATCGCGTTCTGTGCCGGCACTATCGGCACTGTACCAGCACAACGCAAATATATACACGCCTTATCTCAACACTCGCTACTGTCTAAAAAATACATCCGCTAAAACAAACGTATTTAAAGCACGCGTGCACGTAATGTTTGTCTGAGATAATTTCAAAGAGCTAAAATTTGTTTTTAGCTTTTGGACAAACTATGAGATGTTTCCGTTTGCATGTTTTTTTTTAGATTTCGATTTATTATGTATCTTGTGCTTGCGTTGTTAAAAGTTGCGCTTGTCAACTTTACATTAAACAAATATATGATGATGATAGCTTGGTTTACACACGGTTCTTTATTTTTTTATCAGACAAAAGCGTATTCTGAAAACAGCCTGTACCTATGACGCTGTTCCTGCAGTAAGCCTAGTGTACTGTATGCGGACACAAATCTTGCTTTTCAGAAACTGCAAAGTTGCGAAAATGAGTCACTGAACATAAACAAGGTATTTTTGTGAAATATTTTTGTTATAACACTCATTATTCAGTTAGGCCGATGCAATGTCAAACTAAAAAAACTTACGTTGATCTTATCGTTATTCGGAAAATTTGCAAAGCCAATTTCCACTTACAAGCGTACTTCGTGCTCAGGATCTGATTGGTTCGGCGGCTATTTTGTGGCGACGACTATGTCTCCCGCCAAAAAGAATATGGATCGGCCGTTAAAGTTTTCCGCCCTCTAACTAACCACAATTCCAGCCGTAGATACGCTGCATGCTACGGTGCGACGTCGTGCGGCCATGGCATACCTGAGCCGTTGGTGGCGGCATGGACGACCTGGCTGGCCTTTCCGCTGCCGAGCCGGTTGACCGCCTGTAGATAGAAGGAGTAGTCACAGCCACAGCGCAGGTTGGAGATGACGTGCGATCTGTTGACGGCAGCCAGTCGACGTGACGACCAGTCGACCGAGTGCTGGCGGCGATGATGCAGCACCCAGCCCAGGATCCGACTGCCGCCGTTACTCCCCGCCTTCCAGCTCAACTGCACGCTTGAGTTGGTCGTCATGACGACGCTTAGCGTCGGCGCCGCCGGCGGAGCTGATATAGAAAACAGACAAATCATCTCCATCCTCTTCATCGTCATCATCATCATAGAAGGGTTTAACGCGGCTCAAGTGATAAGTATTAAGCCCTACTGGTATAACCACGTGAGTCTAAGTGTCAGTTACGTCCGAGTAATTATGATCGACGAAACAGGATTGTCTTGAGACGCTGCCCGTGAAGGCCGACAATGACGGTGCGGAGTTGATGTATTGTGGAAAGTCATTCCATGCGTTACGTTGACGCCGTAAACCGAATAAGACAAGCTACAAAGAACACTCGTGTACGACTAATCTTGGACAGACTGTATGACCAACATCTAGACAAGTCCGCAACTGCAGCAGCGCACTGGTTTGCTGTTAGAACCGGAAAATATTTTCACTAACGCAGTGTTTAAATAACAGAAAGCACCCTGTGCCTAACAAGAGAGTCATTTACAGCACATACAGCATACAGCGCCTGAAAGATGCATTCGACAACTTTGTCTGATGGCGAAAAAGCAAACGATATGCTTTTTTCTTACTCTTCAACACAACAGAACATCACGACAGCAGTTTCACGTGTTTCAGTTTCTTTACGATTTCCATGTGAAAATTAATGTAATTTTATGATATTTCGACACTATGCCATGCAGTTGCACAGCATTTTGCGTTAATAAGCAGAATTTGAATATTAAAATTATAAAATTTTAATACTAAAATTGTAGGTGCAAAACAATAACTCATTATGTAACAACGGTGCAAAGCTATCATAAGAAGTCACACAATCATTAACGTTAACTCAAAAGTATAGAAAAAAAACATTAAAACATTGTGCCAAAAAAATTACAACAAATCTTGTTGCACACGAAGAAAGCGACGCAAACATCAAACATTCAGCGACTTGTAGAACAAAGAAGACGTGCTCATGCAACAATCAACATAAAGCTAAACAGTAAACACTGAACAATCTCAGACAGTGAGAAAACACGGCGTGCAACACTGACGATAACGACGAATTGCGATCGAACAATCGCTTACCAACTGCAGTAACAACATCTGATCGGTTAACAGCACAGAAATACATCAGATATTCATCGTCACTCATTTAACAGCTGCAATAACCGCAGTTTCTGTTTTTAGACAACATCTTAAAACACACAGACAAAAAGGATGAGCCTATTGACGAAATGAATGATTAACTCATTATGCAATTAAAGCTGAACTGTTAAAAATCAAATTAACGGGCCTGTATACCGGCACTCGATTTACCTACTTCGAAGAGATGAAAGGCTAAGTTGATCTACGTTAAGAGTGTTCACCTGTCCAAAGACAGTCACCCATTCAGCTAGTAATCGGTCCCAGAGAATAGGGTAACTACGTTGATCGGACATAACATGATTACCACTAGGCCACGCACCTGTTAACTAGCATAGCATAGTCTACTTAGCGTATGTATATATATGACTGAAAATCGATGTAAGATAATTTCGTGCAAAACTTGAAGAAAAGCGTCAATACCTTGAATGACGAGCGAGATGACGATCTCGTCAGCACCGTGTTTGTTTTCAGCGCGGCAAGTGTAGTTGCCAGTGTCTGAGGTAAGAACGTCGACGATTGCTAGAGAACCGTTGGACAGCGTCAGCAAACGCTCGTCGTTCGAGACCGTCACGCCGCTGAAGCACCGTCAGCCGCAGCAGCATCAGTAGCAATAGCATCGTAAATCAATCATCATCACGAGAAGGCTTAACGTGGCCCGAATAATACGCGCTATTTCTAAAACCATGTCAGTGAAGTGACAGATAATATAATACAATATCATACCGAAAATTTATAGTATTCCATGCAATACATAATAAATCAGTGCTCGATTCGCAATAACAATGTGACCACGGCAATGTGAAAAGGTGACAATCAAATTGGTTTTACATTACATAATTAAAGACCACAGGTGCATTACAGTGTTTGTGGTTAAAAAAATAATGATATGAGCGAAGAAAAGCGAAGAAAGAGGAAAGTCGGGAATTTTTTGGAGCATTCTGTAGTTACTAGGCTACGTCTACGAAAAATTTTGACCAAATGTGTGTCGGAAGAAACATTATCTCTATTAAAATATTCACTAATCGTTGGAAAGTTATGAATTCTATATTCTGGTGAGTGGGAAGCGCTACAACATGATAAAACAGACTATCTGTGAGCAGACCGTTTCATCCAGGCGACTCGTGGACTGGGCTTGCCGACGGCGACGCACGGCAGCAAAGCGGTGTCATGCAGCTGAGCGTGGTGAATTGTAGAGAACCCGGCGATACGCGCACTCACTGCCACACGTTACAATTACACACCGTAGTAATGAACGGGCCGGAAAAAACAAATTGCAAAGCTCATCAACTACTCGTGATAATAATAACTTTGTCCCAGACTGCAACGTCGCTAACTGCACCAGGTTAGTACTGCCTAAAAATGATATTTTCGGAACAACTTCACTCGCCAAAATATTTCGGTAGCAAACACACAGACGCGAACGGACAAACAGACAGACTGTATTACACATTTAATGTCGTTTTTCTCGTCATGCTTTATCTGTTTAATTAGTATGCCAAAGACATCATCTAATTCTCACTTGATGAGCTACGCTGACCAACATTAAAGAGAGAATGATGATGATGATGATGTCGTGAATTGAAAATCTTTGTTAACGAGACTTCGCAACAAAAAGAGGACACGTTCCAAAATGTTTACAATGTGAACATAAACTGCTATAGGCTTTCGCGCGTCTCGTAAGCATTAGCTCAAATTTCTTGTTTTCAAAGTGACTTCATAGACCTTCTTTCCAACGTGACTTAGTTTTTATTGCCTGCCGCCATCCGTAACGTCATTTCTTATTGATAAACAAACAAAATAATGTCAAAAATTAGTGTTTAGGCCTAGTTAAAGTACTCAAAATTAGAAAAAAAATACGGTGCTAAAAGATTATTATTTAAATATCCGAGAAAAAACTGGTCTCTTGCCTCTGTAAAACGCCTAAACTATCTCTACTGACATTAGCCGCATTCAAAAACTCTTGGCATTTGGTAGCGTTATTTAAAACTTAATACATCCGCAAAAGCTAAGTAGATTTCGGTGAAACTACAGTGTAGTGCTCAGAGTGAGTAGTTACCTTGTCTGACGGTGGAGGCAACGACAACACGGGTCGGTTCGCCGGTGCCGACGGCCGTGCTGGCGTGAACACGGAAACTGTACTGACTGTTAAGTCGCAGGTTGGTGAACTCGTGACTCAGTGAAGACGACGGCAGGTCCAGCGACACCTCCGCCGACTGCACACGTCATCACAAAACTGTGCAGTCGATAATCACAGGCTGAACGGTAGTTCAAGCCATGTGTTAACGGCGACTTCACTATGGGGAAGCCAAAAATTCGACCCCCCACAGAATCAAAACCCCTAACCCAATTGAAATAAAATTTGGCATGGTTGATTATGTCGGCTAGCCGACCCCCAGCGCAAAATTTTATGTAAATCTGCCCAAGGGGGACTTCTCGGCAAATAAATGAAATATACGCAAAAAATTTTTATAGCCATATACCTTTTTTCTTCCACGCACGTACAGGTCAGACCCTCAGTAGATTTTTGTGCGCAATGGCTCAAACGATGCGGTATCAGGCAAGGGTGTGCCTTTTGGGGGTTAAAAAATTAAAATTTAATATTTTACGTATTTATTTAAAAAATTCGAAAAAATTACAATGGCGCCTATGGAAAAATTAAACAATTCTTTAAACGGTTATAACTTTGGCTGTCTATAAGACAGAGTCATAATTTTGATTCTAGAGTATGGTTTTTGGGATGGCCAATCTAATGGTGTTATTCAATTTAACCCCAAACCTTCCCTGGTTGCCATGGCAGCAAAATTTGGGACAAAATGGGCTATAACTCAGCTTGTATAAGAGATATCTGCGAGATTTTTGGGTCTATAGGGGAATTTTCGGATATGGACCATTGAATGCTGCCAATTGCATTTTTCCCCGATTGATCCAAGTTGCCAAGGCAACGAAATTTGGGACAAAATTAGCTATAACTCGGTCTGTGTAAGAGATGTCTGTGAAATTTTTGCGCCTATAGGGGGGTTTTCGGGGATGGGCCAGTGAATGCTGCCAATCGAATTTTACCGCTACTGACCCTAGTTGCAATTGGAAAAGAAATTTGGGGCAAAATGGGCTATAACTCGACATAATGTACGAGATATCTCCGAGATTCATCCGCCGGTGTGACTTTTCTTCTGTGTGACTTTGGTGATTTTTGCAAATGTTAGGATTTATTTACTAATCAGTTTTGTTGACATTAATTCTACAAGTTTTGCACACTTTACGCTGTCAGTACTTATAAAACTTTATTCATTTTACAGTGTCTCGTATGTTGTCGGCTGCTATTACGAATGAAATTATTAGCTGATGCGCAAAGTAAACAAACACATATACACATTACAACAACTAACTTTCACCGACAATTGACCACTATCGTACACAGAAATTAATAACGAGCGCTGTCACCTGTCGACCGGCCATGTCTTTCATGAGGATCGTGTATTTGGTCAGAACGCCATTGGAATGCAGCGGACGGCGCCAGACGAGCAGAATGCTTCCGTCACCGGTAGCGGCCGCCTTGATGTCTGCAGGCATGTCCGGATCTGAACAGCCAGCATTGCATCCATTTACCTCATCGTTTACTGTTTACTTATCTATTTACTTGCTAATTTACTTAAAACGAGAGAAGTTTTGTATTTTGTGAACGTTCAATTAATTTTAAATTCTAAGGAGCATAGCGTTTTGATAACGAAAGTCTGCAGCGCGATTGCCGCAATTGTCGCGTATGCAACGAGCGACGGCAAATTGAAAAACAACTTATCAATCAAAACAAATTTACACGTATATAACGCTATATGTCGCAAACGAATTAAAGGCGGTCGACTGTTGTAAATAATGTTATTTTTTATTACACTGGCGTACTGGCGTGTCAAGCTTAAGGTTTAACCTCAACTTTAACTATGTGCAAATAATAGCTAAAAGTTACTTTTTGCTTTATGTCGTAACCAAAATATAAAAATCTAAAGATTTTCTATAATGAAGTTAAACTGTGGACTATATTTTAAGACAGTGTAAAGACAAAAAGGGCTAGTAAAATGACTCAGGACGAAATTTTATAACGTGTATATATCAGCAGAAAAGGCATTTCCTACTTTTTAAAATTTCATTCAGTTGTATTTATTACAGTTGTTATATCTCCGTTAGCAAAGATCTTAAAATTAAAACTTTCATTTTTTTTATTTTTATTTTTGGTTTGTTTAAGTGTACTTCGTATAAGATTTTTTAGCTGTTAAATAAACACAACAGCAGACGTACAGTCGTTGCGCGTGCGTACGTAGATGGCCTCTGAGGCGACTCCGTCGCCGATCTGCGTGCGAGCCAGCACTCGCACGCTGTAATTGGTGAACTTGAGCAGTCCGAGAATCTCCAGGCTGTGATTCTCACGTTCAGTTCTCAACACCATCTGACCCGTCTCGTCTGTACGCATGGGAAGCATTGTACAATCCGTCGTTACGCAGCAGTCTGTACCTATCTGCAACCGTTTTTACGCTACACGAGATAATTGCGGTAAAAATAACCACTTTATAGAGGGGGAGGTAGCCATCTTTTACGCCTGCCTGCGCCGGCCTCCTTGAACGTAGGGAATCGGGACTTGGATTGCTGAAATCTATAACGTATAATGCTGAAAATTTCATATGCACGTTGTCTTGGTCTATCAACAGCCATTTCGTCGCAATTTACTGTTAAAATGTGCACTGCATCCAAAACTTTGGAAAAAAATTAACTAAAAACCTCTTTTTGGGTGGTTCAAGGTCAATCAAGGTCATCGATGTTAATAAATCTAAAAAGCCTGTTGCCAGTGCTTGTTATGATAAGCAAAATGTGTGTACCTATCCGCAACCATTTTCACGCTATAAGAGCCAATAGTGGCAAAATAACGTCTTTTTAGAGTGTACCGCTTCTTGACGCCCTCGTTCAAAAGGAACCCCCGCACCCAGGGGTACGAAGTTTTGTCACGAAAAACTAGAGACCTTGAGGCAGCCCATGGTGTAGATTTTATGATTTTAGCTTGCACCGTTTTGATACAGTGCCAGGGTGTGACAGACGGACGGACAGACAGACAGACGGACGGACGCCTAGACGATGGTTAAGACGCGCGAAGCATTCTGCTATCACGCGTAAAAATCTGTCAGGCCACGGTATATGCATGCGCTGTTGTACCTTCGTCGTTGCGTACAACTCGGTAGAGAATTTTGTATCCGACCAAGACGCCGTTCTGCTCGGACTGAGGCGGCGGGTTCCAAAGCACCAGAATACTCTGTGACGTCACAGCCATCGCGTTCACGTTCTCCGGAGGCTGACTGGGCACTAGTCACAGCACACACGCACAGATACACTCTACTATGCGGCCGTCCTGACAGGCCACATTACTTTTGCCTGTCCATCTGTTTACTTAGCAGATATGTAGGCCTACATTTAGTTTGCTTGAAACACTCAGCTGAAGATTATTAAAACACTACAAAAGCTCCGTGTTATACCGTCTTCCAGTGTCCTGACGATGACATCCGCAGAGCGTGGCCCAGCGCCTTTGGCATTGTACGCCTGCACGTGGACGCCGTATGACGTGTACTTGTCAAGCTCATCCAGCTGACAGCGCACATCATCATCATCAGCAGCAGCAGCAGGGACGCTGACATAGAGATACGGTGAGCTCGAGTTGCAGCGCTTGTAGCCGACGTAGTAGCCGATCAGCCGACCGTTGTGATGCAGCAATGCAGGACTCTACAACAACCAGAAACATATATAAAAATATAACATATTTATTGAAGAGAAGATTTTGCACAGACTGTGACATGCAGCTAGCGTCAGAGCTCATCATTTTTACAAAGAGTGTTAAACCTAATTTAGCTATCATATTCGGCTAATATCGCTGTAACAATATCGAGAAAAAGTTCAGTAGAAAGCGTCTTATAACTTATAGAAAGAGCTCCCCAAGATATGATACAACCCAAGTCGTCCGAATGACCGGCTCTGTTAAGCCAGGGTCTTTTTACCGACTGGGCCGAGTATTATTTAGAACTCGCAGTTTTTTTCTAGAAGTGGCCGTAACCATGGCCAGTACTCATTCTGCCTAACCACGCAAGAATTGCCAGACTGAGATGGCCTTTGTAGTATGATGCACTGATGCCTGTGAAAAAGTGAAGAACCGAGTAAGTATATAAGTTCTGTTGACTAACAGAAAATGGCTGACTGTATGTAGTGAACCAAATCAAATCAAACTAATCATAAATATATTCGTACAAGAAAATGTCTAATGCGCATTACAAGAATGTCCGATTACAAACCTTCCAGGACACTTGCAGCGTCTGCGATCCAATAGCAACAACCGTGACGTCACGCGGAGCAGCCGAAGGTTCTGTACATTGAGCACAACAGAAATAATGCGTTAACAGTAAATAACAACTTAACGACAATCTTACGACGTTTGTCAGTGACTGATTAATAGCACTGGTTGAAGTAAAGCAGTAAAGCAACTTTTTCATTTATATACATCATCAAAGGTAATAAAAGTACCCTGAAACCGAGATAAGTTCTCGCCTGCCACTTTTGAATACAGAAACGCTGTAGTTCAGTCGTCCACAGTTACACTGTCGGCAGATTATTCGAGGCTTCCTCAATCTATGTTCCAGAGACTTTTCTGCTCCTATGCAATGTCTACGTTTCAGACGCTGCAACTTGACTTTTCTACTTTTATCAGTCGCTGACTGTCAACAGCTGGTTGGTAGGTAGTTTGCATTACCTTCTTCGGTGGTGATGGCTCGCAGCACAACGCTCGGTTTGCTGACTCCAATGTCGTTCTCTGCAAACAGTCGGATCTGATACCTGACCGCCGGGTGAAGCGAACTGATCAACGCTTCACGCTTAGTGCCGGCTAGCCGCAATCTCTTCGACACGTTCGACCACGTCCCTAAAGACGGCCCAGCAATACAGCTGTCAATCAATTAGTCAGTCCGTCATTTGTTACTCCAATACGCAAGTCATACTCGTACATATTACACTGTGACTTAGAACAGCCGTGTAGAATTGCTTTTGTCAGAACTTCGTCAAATTTTCACCCACTTTGATTATTTTATTGCACAAAGACGGCTAGGCTTATTAGAATAGAATGTTAGGTCAATTTGATTACTGATAATTTTAAATCATCTTCAAAAGCAGACTGTTTGGCATTGCAGTAGCGTAGAGATAAATATGCGTTCTAGTCTCTATCTCGGTGCGCTTCAGAATCGATAAAGCAATCAAAAATACTGAAAGGGCACAGGTGCAATTCTATGCTTTGGAATTTCGCAGAAAAGAATTTGTCAACAGCGCACTGAGCCAACGATCCGGTGGCTTGGTGGAGTAGCCGTATGGTGTCAGACTTACAGTGGACAGGTCGTGTGTTCAAGTGGTTGCTACTTGGATGGGTGACTGCGGACAAGTGAGCCATCTACGTATATAACCAACACCAAAGTCAACTCAACCTTCCATTCCTCCATGATAGGTAAATCGAATGCCAGGCCGTCTGGCTGAGATTAAGGCGGGACGCGTTCACTTGTGTGGGGTGGCAGGTAAAACTGTGTGATCTCATATGGCAGGTGACGCTCCGTAGTTTTGCGGTGGGTTTTCTATAAACGACCTATAACCTTTAATTTTTATTTACATTTTATATAAACTCCGAATACAATATGAGGTAACTGACCGGTTTCGTTGCAAAGCTCGACGACGACGGCTGTCAGCGGCGAGTTTCCGTCGAAATCGACGTTCCAGCTGAGCGTCAGAGTGCGACTTCCCACACCGTCGAGAAGAATGTTACTCGGCGAGTCTGGAGGCTCAAGAACGGTCAGCTCTACGTCCGACGTGTCGCTGCCGTAAGCGTTCTGTGCCGTGCAGACATACAGACCACCGTCTTGACGCCGCGCCCCGTCAATAGTCAGCCGCGAACCCATGACGGTCTCCGCCGGGGTCCCTGCCGTCGTCGTCGTCTCGAAGTAGAACGCCTTTAATCTGCAGCACCGCACACCCGCAGCAAAGTAAACTACTGACTTTGTTCTATTGTTTTTCGTTCCATTCTTTCGAGGGCAAAACATCGTCTATATAGTTAATTATGGCAAAATGAGCAAACTACAACCTACAATGTTGTTCAAAATTCTATTTACATTATTATTTCATTACATAATAAAATATACCAAACAAATCTGAGGCGCGTCGTTTGTTAGCAAACTTTTCAAAAATATTAAGAACATTATAAACACTTGAAAAAGTCTGAAAATGCACTGCATAGAAAGTTGTTTTCAATTTTCTTGAAATGTTGACGACAAAAGACAAGATTCAGATGTCATTCTACGCTCGGTTTGTTCTACTCAACTTGATTTTATCATCGTTATAAACTCGTTGTTGTAGGCTAGATATTTTAACGTGGCGCAAATATTGCTAGTTCACATTAATATTTTGTCTCTCAAATGACATAAACGTCGAAAGCAGGAATAAAGCGTTGTTTGAAAACCGACAGCGACAACGGAAATGCAAGTTCAGCTTTCAAACATCCCCAATGCATTATTTTAATTATTTTCTCATTTGTATTAAGGAGGGGTCACACTGGCGGTCCGGATGGCCGTCCGAACGGCCGCCAGTGTGACACCTCCTTTAGTTTTGCACAATTAAAAAAACACGGTTGAAAATTAAAAATCATTCCCGTATGGCAACGATTATGCTACCAATGGAAACATCGACGTTACAAGTATCCCTCACCAAAAATGGCAGTTGTTATAGCACAAATTTGCCTTAGCCTACAGTTGCCCGTTCACCAGCGTCAAGAACGCTCCAACGTTGTTCAGCATAATAATACTAGAACGAAAAAATAAGAACGAACCTGGTGTTATACTGCCAGTCGATGTTGGCGTGATTGAAACTCCACGCAATGGACAGAGGCCGATCGCCTTCAGAAAGACAATCCATCGCGACTTGATCTCCCAATCTAGCGGTATAGTTTTGCTCAACCGCCGTAAACTTCGCAGGAACTGCCGACAAAATAGCACAGTTCTGAGTTCACCTACTGTCGTCACTGAACAAGCCTACTGCTCACAAATCATGTTAATAGGATAATAATGAAAAAAATAATGAAAAATAATGAAAAAATCATGGAATAATAATGAAAAAACGCATGTTAAAATTTTGACGATGGCTACCTTAGTTTACTGCACAGCTAAAAAACAAAAAAAATAATAATAGTAAATTGCACACAGTAGCATCGTGGCAGGCGGACCAAAAATTTTAATCAGTCAAAAAATCTTTATGTCAAAAAAAAATTTTTTTTTGGGGGGGGGGAAATACTGAATTTTAGATCAAAAATCGCCTATCTCAAGGAAATTTAGATGCAACATTAAACTTCTCTGCAACATTAATTTACTCTGTCCGAAAAATGCAATTTCCATGCTCCGCCTACTTTCGTAACGCACGACGCCGCTCAATGGCATAGCCATGGAAGGAGCATCCGGGGACGTGCCCAGAAGCCTATCCAGTTACTGAAAATATTGCCAAATATGCAACAAAACACTTCATTTTCACACCAAAAAATCCAAAAATTTTCCGGAAAAGGAACATAGCCCTCTCGCCAAACCTTTCCCCAGTGAAAAGCAGACACCGCTCCACAAACCTCATCTCTAAGGTGCCCCCTACATCCAAATCTTGGCTCTGCCACTGACGCCGCTGATTGAGCTAGGAAGCGCTTACTGTGGACGACAAGTCGTATGACTTTGCTGAGGTCGGCACCAACGCTGTTGCTGGCGTGGCAGAGGTAGAAACCAGCGTCAGCAGCCGAGGCGTCAGTCAGCAGCAGGCTGCCGTTGTACAGCTGACGCAGACGACGACCACCCACAACACTGGTAGACTCGGCATTGCTCTGTGTCACAGGCACGTAGTCACCGCGTTGCCCGTGTTGCTCGCCGCTGTCTGCTTCCAGCATCCATGTCCCAACACAACAACTAACTACAGATCTACATCTTGCCTACTACTGCCATACTATACTAGCTGGCCCGTAGTTCCCGTGTTACTCCGGGTTACGGCGTGGCTACACGCACCGATTTCCTCGCCCGAGGTGTTGGCTGACGTCGCCGAGGCTTTCGATATTTAAAAACCTCGTCCGACGAAATCGGACGCGTCGTTCGACGTGTCGTCCGTGTCACCAGACATGTCCTATGTCCTCGTTTGAAAAGCAATTGGGTTACATTATAACTAATGTACGTTATTATTGTTAGTCTGCATAATCACACGAGATGGCGAAACACGAATCCGAAATATCAGCATTAAATATATGCCGCTCTCATTCATTGCTTTGCCCGATCGAGCGTTTTCTACATGATTAATCTTCTGGTTATTGTACAGTAGTTTCGCGCGATTTGACTCTGATAATCCGATAATTCTATCTGAGATTATGCGTGCTCCGCGGCTGCTGCTGCTGCTGTTGTTGTCATGGCAACAATAAGTTCTATAGATATAGAAGTAAATGTTTGCGTGTCTGCTGTGCCTACCTTTCTTCCACGTGACAACTGGGTCAGGATCAGCGTCCGACTGGCAGTCGATGATGACGCTGTGACCAAGAACGACTGACGAGTCTCGAGGTTCTATCTTCCACCTCGGCGGAACTGCACGCGACAACACGACGACTACATCAGTCTTAGACTACATGGTTACACGGCATGCACGAAAAACTCTTACGTGTATAGAATACAACATAATCAACACAATGCAATCAATCATTTCTAGATCGCCATTTTACTAAGTCGTTTGATCTCACACCTGCGTATTTGCGATGTCCATTGTTTCGTGTCTGCGTATTCTTGACAGTGTTTATAATTTGCTGATCAGCTAGTGTTACTTTGTGTACCTGTGTATAGTGTGTAAGCAATGTATGTGCATCAAATAAATAAAAGAAGTAAAATAGTTACGTTATTTACCGTCAACGTGCAGTTCGGCTGTGTAGTCGGCAGTAGCGGCTGCGTTGGACGCGGTACATGTATAGTTGCCATTGAGACGTGGGTCGGCGCGACCGATTGACAGCAGGCTTGAGTAGGCGCCTGTCTTCTGCAACCACATCGTCAGCACTTGCTATGTAGTCTATACGCTGTACGTTTTTTTCTACAGCGGACAGAATTTCTTTGTCCAATTCGGACTATACTAGAACCGAGAAAGCGAGCCAAAAGCCTAGATATCTCATCCGTAATGTGTGGTTTTGCAAAATGAATAACAAAAGCAACACGAATACGTATGCAGGGCAATGAAGACAAGCGTCAAAATATATGATCACATAATAAAAAACTAATGTTTAGAATAAGATAACGTGACGTGTTAATATGGCATGTCGAAAAACCGCTTAGATGTTAATAAAATTTTTTCACGGAAAAAATAATAATTCCAGATAGGCCTATAGTAAGGCTGCATTCCAATAGACGTCAGAAAAAATACAACATGCAAATAAATGTGAAAAACTAAAGTTATGCGAATGCCAGAGAGGAAGAACAGGAAGTTGGGAATAATGGTCAATGGTAAAGAATTGGAGTCAGTCACACAGTTCTGTTATCTTGAAAGTATGGTGACTGAGAACTGCAGAAGTGAATGCAAAGTAAGACGTCGCATTGCATTGGCAAAGGAAGCTTTCAACAAGAAGAAAGATCTCGTGTGTGGATCCCCCAGTCTCCAGCTAAAAAAGCATAGTCAAAGCATTCGTATGGAGTGTTGCACTGTATGGAAGTGAGACGCAAACATTGAAAAAAAGTAACATAAAAAGGATTGAAGCATTTGAAATGTGGATATGGCTTCTAAATTGAGAATACTTTGGATTGAGCACAAAAAAATGAAGTGATAAAAAGAGTTGAAACAAGAAGAGAACTCATGGAAACACCGAGGAATAGACAGAAGATGTGGTTGGGACATGTGCTACGTTATGGTTCTTTGGTGAGAACAGTGTTGGAAGGTCGACTGCCAGGAAATAAGACAAGATAAAAACCAAAAGAAATGCTACTGAGCTGGCTACTGGAGACAAATAAGGAGGACAAGGATTATACACAACTGAAAGAGCTGACACAAAAGCAGGAAAGATGGTGTCGATAGAAAACGAAAACCTGCCCGTAAGGCAGAATACAACAGTAGCATAGTAAGGCTGGAACGCCACTTGCTTCGATTTGTTGTGCATCTGTTTGTACAGCAGCAACAACAAAAACATCCACAACATGTTATAGAACAGAAAAAAGTCGTACGACATGTTGCATTATGTCCAGAACAAATCAAAACAAGATCGTCAAGCCCTGCTCAATGCTAAGTATATACTGTCTGCGGATAGCCGTAGTGTTATGCAGACAAAAATACACCAAATATCTATAAAATCTTAACCTTTGATTATGACCTGTCGAGATACATGTTTGTGCAGAATTTCATCAAGGTAAGCTTGGTAACAAAGAAACAAAAAAAACAAACTTAGCGACGACGCTAAAAACAATACTGTCATCGCTACCGCGGACAGTAATAAATCTGACCTGGACGACGACACCGAGTTGATGTGGAATGTCTGCGTTGTCCTTGGTCCATGCGATGTTGATCGGTAGATCGCCGCTGCTGACGACACACGACACGGAAACGCGGTCATACAGCTTGCGCTGAGGAAACGAAAATGCATCGATGTGAGGCGGCTCTGTGCACCACACACGACAACCAACTAACTACCACGAAAGCAAGAAAAAAAATTCGCATAAACAGCTAGGTCCACCGCGTAGGTGTACATCTCCTTCTGCGCGCTTTTAAGCCGGCGAGAGTTAAACCCAGTTAAGCTAGCATGCAACTCAAGTCGGCCTTTAACCGACTGGGTCAGTATGCTATTTCTAGCAGTCTTGGTGACAAAGGCTACTGTTATCGAGAACTCGCGGATTCTTCCTTGATGGTGGCCGTAATCATCGTCATTCGTCAGTACTTATTTTGCTACACCCGAAGGGATGGCCAGGCTGAGTTACCCCGGGCGGCTTGGTCGAATACGAACTCCCCTTCTCGCTCAGTCAGGCACACGACGAAGCGCGCACCATCATGCTATAACACACCAATTAGGCCTATCTGCTAAATAAAGCTAAATAAATATTTTTGGTCACAGATAACGCCAATATTGCTGTTATTATCTGTTGTGCGGTAGAACAGAACTCTGCGCTGCGTTAGGTCATCAGAACAGAAGAGCGAGTATTGAGGCGAACCCATGACGGAGACGTGAACGGACCGACTCATGCCCTGTCCGGTGGTGTCGCGAGCGTCGCATGTGTACGCGCCGGCATCAGCCAGACGATTGACGGCACTCAGCGTCAATCCACCGTCACTGTCCACACGCTGTCGGTGATTCACAGGCAACACTGACCCACCTGCACCGTACATTTAATTATTTATTTACGTTATGTATGATAAAGCGCTGTTTACTGCATATTGCATTAATAATAATCAGCTGTCTTTAAACACGGTGTTAGTACTTTCGGTGATAATTGGACTTAAGTTAGAGCCATACGTTTGACAGTGACAGTGAATGTAAGCTTACGCAATTTAGTTCATAAAACAACGCTCTAAAAGCACAGTTGGCTAATAAGTCAGTGCTTTAACGACAATATGTAATTTAAAACAAGAAATCTGAGCTAATGCTCATGAGACGCGCGACAGCCCATGGCAGTTCCTGTTCGCAGGTAATCTTGATCGTCTCCATCCATTTCGTCGCAATTCACTCTTTTGCAGCCACAAATTGCCAAAAAATCACTTAAAATTAATATTTTTGGTGTTCAAGGTCATTCAAGGTCATCGATGTTGACATTTCTAAAAAGCTTGTCGCCAGTGCTTGTTATGATAAGCAGCATGTCTGTGCCCATCTGCAACCATTTTCACGCTAGACAAGACAACAGCGGATAAATAAACACTTTTTAAAAGAGCACCCCTTTTGACACCCACGTACGCAGGCCTCTTTGAATCTAAAGGGTCCGAACTTAAACTGGTGAAATCTACATTCAATGCTGAAAATTTCATATGCAGGTTGTCTTGGTCTGTCTCCAGCCATTTCGCCGCAATTCACTCTTGAAATGCGTGTCGCAGCCCAAAAAACGAAAAATTCACTGAAACCCTTTATTTTAAAAGTTCAAGGTCATTCAAGGTCATTGATGTTGATATTTCTAAAAAGCTCGTTGCCAGTGCTTGTTATGATAAGCAGCATGTTCGTGCCTATGCAACCATTTTCACGTTAGACGAGCCAACAGCGGTAGAATAACGTCTTTTTTAGGAGGGGTGCCCCTATTTCGCCTCCTCGTTCGTGAGGACACCTTTCACCCAGTGGCATGAAATTTTGTCAAAAAATACTACAGACACTAAGCTATCAAAAAAAATGAAAACCCGACCTTTATCTCTACTGGTTTTGAAACGGTACGGGGTCGTGACGGACGGACGGACAGACGGACAGACGGACAGATGCACAGAGAGACAGAATTACCATAGCAAATACGCGCTATTCTCGCGCGTAATGATCGAATTTGGTAGCTAAAAAGCATTATTTTAAGCAAATGCCAATCAAGGATAGACATAGTAACATAATTCACATTTGCTGCACGGACACTAGGTTTACTGTATGATTCGTTTATAGGTCTGTGTTAATAACTAAACAGTTTGTTGAGTTAATTTTTACGTTTTTACCACAGAATGGCAGAGATCACATAGGCATAAAATTATGCGCTGAGGAATATCATTGCAACGCTGAGCTAGAATGCTGCTGAGACGAAGACACTGAACTAGATTAACCTTTTGTCCATGTGATGGAGTGCACGGGATAGCCGCTGACGTAGCAGCGAAGCACCAGTTCTTCTCCAGCGACTGTTGTCACGTTCTCCATAGCTCTGATGACTGGCGTGCCTGCACGTACAAACCAACCCACAATCAAAAGTTAGCACTCAAAGTAACTGTAACCCATAAGCAGTCCAACCTGAAGCTGTTTATCGCGAAAAAATCGTAAAAAGTGTACGCGTTTGAAGTCCAGAATTAATGATGGAATGTACGGTTGTGATGCGTTTACGTCGTAACGTTGCAAGTCTCAAAACGAGACACAGGTGAACATCATATCCATAGATGTAAAAACGTTTTTGGGTTCATTAAAAAAATTTTTCACGATTTTTACGTTTTTTAACGTTTTTTATTTTTCCCAACGTTTTCTTTATTTTTTGAAAAGCGTGCAGTGCTGCGGTATTTGACGTTGGCGCACGTACCGTACACGAGTAGTTTTCCTGAGACGGACTCGACGCCGACGCGGTTTTTGGCCGTGCAGCGGTACGTTCCGCCGTCAGTGACTCTGACGCCGCTCACGTTCACGTGGCTGATGACGTCACCATCTGACGTCACGCTCGACGCGATGACGTAGCGTGACGTCATCGAGCCGTCATCGTCGTCGTCATTGGTCGTCGTGAGTGGCGCGTCGTCCAGCGTCCAAGTGACCGTAGGTGGCGGGTTACCGGCCGCGATACAGACCAGAGATACCTTGGAGTCGACTGTGGCAAACGTCTCGGCCTTTAAGTGACGGTAGATGTACGCACGCGCCGCTGTAGACGTACATACATATCAGCAGTGTCTCTTATCGCAAGTCAGTGTCAATTGCAACAACTTAAGAAACGTACAAAGTGAGAGAACTGTACCAAACTTAAATGAAATGAGCCGCAATGAAATCACAGTTCATTCGTGACAAAGACTATGATTAAATGTTTGACTTTTGCAGTCAAACAGATTTAAAATATTTCGCCATCCATGTTTAATGATTGTCCTTTACACAAAGACGTTCGTGTTTTATTTTGCTTTTAAAGCAGTTGAAAATTTGCTACAAAGAATTAACTCGACGATCGTTCATCAGGACGCTTCGGACCAAGCGAAACGACAAAATTCTGTAAAACGCGTGGTCCGAAGTCGACCTTATTTGAATAGATAGACGAAGCCTGTTCGGTCTAGTGCCCCATCTGACTAGTGAACTTCCGCGTTTAACTTCTAGAAGTTACCTCCAATGATGAGTCGTCCGGCAGACTGGTGACTGTCGTCGGCGTTGTCGACGAGGCACTGGTAGACGCCGGCGTCCTGCCTCAGCACTCCGTTCACGCTCAGCTGTCGGCCGTCGGCGCTCAGCGTCACCCTCTCGACGTCATCGTTGCCATCATCACTGGGGTGGTCTGCTGTGTTTACTAAAAGCGCGCCGTCCTTGTACCAGACGACGGACGACCTGGGCGACCCGGAGACAGCACAGACGAACGTAGCCGACTGACCGACGTCCACCACTTGCACGTCCGGACGAACGCGCGCCCTCAACTCAGCTATATCCCGCCAACAACAACGTGTTACCAATGTGCCGACTTGGTGGTTTAAAGGTAAAGTGTCATAGTGGCAAACTTACAATCGAGAGGTTGTGGGTTCGACTCCTAAGTGGTTGCTATTCGGACAAGCGACTGTCGATGTACAGCTAAACCATCCAGGTAAATAGCCAACACCAAGATCAACTCAGCCTTGTATCTCTCCAGGGTAGGTAAATATAGAGTATCGGCCTGTCTGGCTAAGATTGAGACGGGGTGCGTTCACTTGTGTCGGGTGACATTAACACACCCACTACGTTATTCAAATATAATGTACTACTACTTGGCTGATACCAATTATACTGTTCTACAAAGAGTAAGTAGCTATGTCGAGCTAAGCACTGCGATTCATAGCCAAAGCTATAATATTATTGTGTAGACTATGCCGTTAAAGACATAAGTTAAGCATAACCGTTCACGGTTGCGTTCGATTCGCGCTATCTGTGGTCGCGTCCGGTAGACCACTGCCGCAGTGCAGTTATACAAGTACAAAAGAATTTACAACCAGTGGTAGCATTAACTAAAAAATTATTCAGTGCAAGCGTGACATCAAAGATTCCTATGAGGCCTTTTCGCGACATCGTCTAGCAGAATGCAGAAAATTATATCGCGCAGTGCTTAAAGTGCTAAGAACGCGCGTTGACTTATTATACAGAGTCACGCAGTTCCCTCGCGCAACACAACGTTAACTCATTGAAGTAAAGGAACCAGCAGTTAGGCCTTTATACTGCGAACTGTACACTGCACTTGACATCTGTATAAGGTCAACTCATATCCAACTAGGATACATTATTAACCCTTCAATCTTTATATTAATGCATTCTTCCAAGGTCTGACTACTCATATTTGCAGCAGTTATATACAGCGAAAAACAGTCAGTCATATTCAGAAGCACAGAAAGCCAAGCACTTAACAATACGTTAAAGAAAGGTGGTTAAGGTCGTGCGTAGCTCTTTATGGTAAAACCATTGTAGAGCTCCGGAGCGTCACCTGCCATATAACCTGCCACCCGACAAAGCCTACGTGTCCGTTCTATCCAGAAATGAAATAAGTGACCCAAATGTTACAGGCAAAATAGCCGTATATTAATGATGTTCTGTAATGGATATTAACAGTCTTTTTAGTACAGATTTTGGATATTTCCTATCAAATGTTTCTATTGCTTTCCATTCTGCCAAAACCCCTTTTGCTGGCTCCACTAAAGACGATGTACTTTGGAAACAATAAGTAGCGACCGACCAGTAACGATGAGTCGGACTCGGACGTCACGTGATCCAAGCTGGTTCCAAGTGCGGCAGACGTAGTCGCCGGCGTCGTCGAGCTGTGCGTGGCCGAGTACCAGGTTACCGGCGACCTGGGTTAGTCGAGAGGTCGTGTTGACGGTGGCGCCATCGCGCGACCAAGTGTAACTCGGCAGTGGAAACGCGCTCGACACACAGGGCAACTCGACCCGCGAGCCCTGCCGTGCGACGATCCGACTTGGCGTCTCCTTCACTATCGGAGCCGAGTTCACCGAGTCTGCAACATTCACGCATTATTTCATCGTGTGCACGTAAAAGAAAACAAAAAGCCCAGCTGTCGCTAGGTTGTCAGTGAAATATAAGGTCATTCAAATTCAATGATTTTTTATCTCATCTGAAAGGGCGTATGCGATTTCCTTTTAGTAATTAGTAGTAACCTTGGCCCTATCTCTCACCGTTTCCGAGATACGGCCACTTTTAGCTTGAAACTTTTCATTAAAAATTGCGGCCAAACCGCTGCAGATAGAGACATGGTTACTATTAACAGCATATGCAAAGTCGTTAGTGCCCTATCCGATGGTACCATCGCCGACCCCTTAAGACTTGCCATTTAGCCACAATACATTCGTGACTGACGAACAGACGACGACGGACGGACAGACGATAACCATGCCATAAGCTCGACCGTTACTTAAGTATGGTCGGCTAAAAATAGTAAAAACATACAGTGTGAATCAAATTCATGAGTGGCAAATAACAGTTTTTAACGATACAGCACCACATCATCTTATAAGTTAAAACAAACTCTGTGACCGCTCACAAAATAAAAAAATTGAGCTAAGGCTCACGAGACGCGCGAAAGCCTATAGCAGTTTCTGTTCGCAAACTGTCAGTCTATCTCCAGATGTTTTCACGAAAGGCTGGCCAACGACAGTAAAATAACGACTTTTACGGGGGTACCGCTCTTTGATGCCCTCGTGCGCAGGTTTCCTTAAACCTAGAAAATCGAGACTTAGACCGTCGAAATCTACGTTCAATGCTAAAAATTTCATATGCAGTTTGTCTATGTCTATCTCAATTGGTTTCAGCGCAATTCGCTCTTGAAAAGTGTCTCGCAGCCCAAAATCGCCAAAAATCCATAAAACCCTATTTAAGTGTTCAAGGTCATCCAAGGTCATTAAAATCGGTGGCAATCGAAAGCCAGTGTACGACTTCCTATTAGTCATTAGTAATCTAGGCCCTATCCGTTACTGAGATACAGCGACTTATTGGCCAAAAATCGCAAATTTTGCCTACCCCCTCTCATTTAGCGCCCTCGTTCGAGGTGATCCCCTTCAAATTGATGGAAAAGCTTTACGGTTCCTGAAACCAGAGTCTTCCGGGCAGCCGACGGTGAACATTTGGTAATTCTAGCTTGCACCGTTTTTGACTGATTCACCCGTGTGACGGACGAACGGACGGACAGACAGGCAGAATTGCGATGGCTAAGACGCGCTGAAAGCAGTAGCTGCTTTAGCGCGTAAAAAAATCAGAACACAACAGGTATAACGATCCGAATGACAGCAACAGGATACTGAGTCACTTGATTGACACAATTTGCCTTGGTTTACTGCTGTAATGCTCCATACTTTCGCAACAGCATTTTGAATTTGTCTGCATTGAAAATTAGGTCTTTTACGTGTGCTTTATTCTTACATTTTTAGCAAACGTTGACAAAATTTGTACAGGAAAGTGTATAATAGGCTATACGTTAGTTACCTATGACGTATAGCATGGCTTGGGCGCTAGTTCGCGTGTCGTTGGTGAGGGTATTGAAGGTCGTACAACGCAGAGGCTTGTGACTGTCCTCCGAACCAACATCACGAATATGCAAGTCACCGTTGGACATTATGCTGAAACGGTCGCCTGGACAAGACATACAATTACATCTTGTTATCAGTACTGATGACTTACACGACAGCAGCGTACAGCAATACGCGGAATTTTGTAGTTGGGTTTTCGTTTTACCTTCTATCCCCAGGTACGGTAGGCTTACAGCATCCAACACATTTTGATCTATTTCGAACTAAAATATAAAATATAAATGTGTACGGTTAAAGCTTACATAGATTTTTATTCACCCAAAAGCGATAAGAAAAATGCAGACATTACTTTGTAGCTTTAGTATATTATTAGTATACTATTTCATTTTGTTTTGAAGAAAACCATCCTCGATAAAGTCCGAACCCCATAACGTCCTGCGTGTGCCGTGATATACAACATTTATATTATTCGACTGCGATCAAGAAACTTTTTGAGTTAACGGACCGCAGCAAAACTGGCAACCTTTTCAAATAGGCGTATTCTACAAGTTGAACTTCATCGATATGATAAATGTATCACAATTATAGGTCTATCACTGCAAAAAAGGGCACATGTTGTCGGTCGGTACCAGCAAAGCCAATGTTTATTAGTCAGGTTCAATACTAATGTCTGCTGTCGGATCGATGTCTATTCGACGTTTAGGATTAATCCCAGGCAACTAAATGAGCTGAGCAAATCATTAATCATTCAGAAGAATTTGCGATCCAGTCAATACAACACGTACGAAACGAAACATGCAGACAGCACAAACGCGAATAGGCCTACAGACTTGTAACTATTATTATTTCATGACAGTGATCGACGGCGAGTTCTGCATGTGACGTGCGTGTTATAAACAGAAGCGAGACGGGTTCCAACCGTCAAGTTTGATAGTGAGATTATTATGGACAATTATAAAACTACATTCACTGTAGTGAGAGATAGGAGGTCCAATAAGTCATAAGATAAACGCAGCTAGACGCATATATTTTCATTTCTTCAGATATTTGGAATCCACGATCAACCTAACTTTTTCACGTCGTTGAAAACAACGAATTTCACCGACGAATTATATAATTACATACTTTCGTACACGCATACAAATTCCATCACGTAACCAACATGAGATTCTGATCTTTGGCTGTTCAGCGGGATCTACCAATCAAAAGGCGTGCGTTGTTACAGCAATTTAATGAAGAAATGCAAAAAAACAGCATAGGTGGTTATAGTGCAGACAAATCGGTGATTCAGAGCGAAGTGCACTAAAGAGAAATGGTAACGAGGCGAGAAGTTGCGAATTGTCATTCGTGAGAGACATGACGCCCTATCGTTGTCGCAAGTATGTCACATATTGCGAGAAAAAAGATACGTGAGAAAAGAAAATCGGCGAACGATAGATAGTCACGCAATGGCACGCGTACAATACCGTTACAAGCATTCAAACGCGCCGACAGATAACCTACAACGCTACAGTGTATCTTTATTTTGGTCGAGAGTTATTATACCTTGCCCGCATGTATTATTGTACAGTACATGTAGGAAGCTTATCCTCTGTAATATTCGCGACCGGAGGGTTTGACTGTATGGGCGTTTATAATAGAGTTCATATTATAATTGCAGTAGATGGGTATATAGGTCTATCGTAACAGTAGCTAAGAACCATATGCTGCCCCCGCAGCGTTAATTGGCAGTTCTTGCACTGCTACTATGAGAAGCCGTCTGAGTGTCCTCAATAATCCACGATCTACTGTATACGTTAGCAGAGGACCCCGACTGTTACACAAAGACGGGCTGGTAACGGAGCTTAAAGGCTACAGCTGGTGCCACGATCGCTGCCAATGGCGTAGCCTCCATCGACGGTGCTTTGGACTTCTGTAGGCCATTTGTCGACGATTTCTCATTTCCTGAGACTCAGACTAACGTATAATATGATATGATATACCTATATAATGTAGGCTACAGTGTATATTAGTTTTCGGGGAATGCGATAAGTACGCCTCTGCAAATCACGTACCAGGTAAATTGCTTAAAGAACGATCGCAAAATTCGCCACCGATACATGCCAGCGGCAAATGTGGGGACAAAAATTGCAGCGGGCCTAAACTTAATTCGGTATTGAAGACCAAACTTGGCTGACAACGAACGCATAAAATTTGCTACATCCAGGACAATTTTGAAAAAAAGTAAATACATTTATCTTTAAATTTCAGCACAGGTCAATTTCGTAATGTAAAGAGTACTGGTTACCATAATAATAATAATAATACGCCTCATATTTTATAGCATAGAGGACCATGGAGTTCAAAGATAAAGACGCTCTCATCACCATTTGCTCGTTTTGGTTACGCCCCTGCTTGCTGGCACACCTACGTCCCAATATACAGATAGATGCCAAGCTCTTAAACGTCGTCGACAATATTATTGTCGTCCGTCTTTCAGCCGGTGGCAGACAACTGACGCCCGTGCACCAGCCTGCTTGTCAGCAAGACCAGTAGAGCACCAGCTTAAGATAGGGACGGTGACCCCTGACCCTCATGTTTTATAGCGCGCAAACTCCAGCTTTGACGCACATAAAACGCATCGAAACTTGCGAATGAATGATCGTGTACGACGATTAGCAAGTAGTTGTGGTTACCGTACACTGGCCAGGCACTAAGACAACAATTAGCCACAACAGAACGACAACAACAACCGTAACCTCTCATGGAGCTGAACAAACGCTGCAGTTTCGACAATAGCAAATTTTTGTTCAAACTATTTGTCACATAAAGTGTTTACATTTGCTTCTAAAAAATGTAAATGTATTGGCCACGAATAGAGATAGCAGGACAATACGATAGCCATGTCAATCCACACATCATATTACCAAAACTGGCTTTGAAACAGCGGAATACTAATGCCAATTATTATTAACTAATGCCCGAACCCAAAAATTAATTATTTCGTGTCGATCCGTAATTATTTTTCTCTGTCGCCATTTTTTCTAAGCAGATCCTACTGGTGTATTACTTCCTGTCACTGATGTATTTACATGTACTTACTTATATACTTTGAAATATCGTGCAATATCTTTTCCACTTAGACTTAAGCGTGGATTATCATTCTCGCTGTCGTGTCGCGTGCAAAACTGCTATCAAGCAGCCGTAGCAATGACACCACCCGCTGGTTCTATGCCCCCAGTGATCTGATCGCCAACACACAAGCGTTGATTGTGACGACTCGACAGACTCCATGGAAGCAGTGACGCGTGCATGTAAGTCGGTAACCAAAACAGCGCGGAGGCAACGTATTGGCAAATGTCGTGCTCGTCAAGCGACATCGAATCACTCACTTATCGACTAAATACGATCTGGCGACCGCAGGGTCGATACCGTCAATATTGAGCCAGAAAACGTTTCCAGGAAGTGTCCGTGTATAGTGCGCTATGACGGAGTACAGGCCCTATCTACCGGAAGCGGGAAATCAATGTTAAGTTTCACTGGACCAATTGGCAATGGTTCTACCGAGATTGCAGTTTTGCTTCGGAATAGAATTTTGCCTGATCGTCGGTCAATTAATCAACTTACTGTAAATTCTAATGTTAATCAGTTACTGCGGTTATTGATTTACGGTCACTAAAATAACAAGCTAGGCCTAATATAACGACGATGCAAATTATTAGCGATCACAGCTTTACTCGCAATAACACTGTCAAACATGCAGGCCTACATAAATAGATCTAAACTCAGCAGAAGTAGCCTATTGAGCTGTGCAAAATGTAGCGACCACAAAGATATGAGAAATCGCCAGTCGACGAGTCTAATGATAGCTCGTATAAGCCAACAGCGTACAGCGATTGTCAAGACGACTTTGTGAGCTTTGGATTTGCGTGAACTTCTTGAACAGCTTATTATACAAAAAATGCACAACAGATCAAACTAAGTTTACCTCATTTTCGTTTTCCATACATTAACATACTATAACAGAACAAAAAGCTTAGCTGTCGCTAAGGTAGGCCGACCCTACCGCCTAAATCCGAAATCCAGCGTCCGACTTCAGATCGCAGAAAGAAAAAAGTCTTCCACAGTAACTACAGTTCCATACACGCTATGGTGATGCTGCCATAATAAACGCTACAATAAACGCTAAAATAAGATACGGTAATTCGGTGCACGTGGGTGATGGCTGAATGCAGCGATTTTACATTCGAAATTGCAGATAAAGAGATGGCTACTATAGACAGCCGTCATTGCCCTATCCAACGGTGCCGTCGCCGACGCCCTATGACGTACCGTTTAGCCACAATACACGCTTACGAACCTGTTGTCAGTGTGTCTTCGCCTTGTGTCCAGGACTTGACGATGACGTAATCTCTGACGTAATATGGGTCGACAAAGCACCTGACTACGGCCGTGTTACCGCGTGTGACGTATACGTCGTTCACTCGCACGTTGAACGTCTTGTACCGGCTCAGCAAAACTAGGTAACAACAACATTTAAAATATTTATTCACAAACATGCCAATGTCAAAAAATTCGCTTGCTTGCAACAGTTTTGCACATGTAGGGGCCTCGTTGCAGGCTTTGCATTAAAAAGAATTATTCAATTACCAATTACCGAATAATGATAATTTTTTACAGACAGTACTGGAAAAATAACTGACAACTTTGTTTTCTTTTCTTATTGTCGTTGTCATTTTTCTTTGCTACATATTATGTAAGCTTATGCACGTATGTATGGCAAATAAAGATCTTCAAAATACAGTGTCATATTGTTAAGAAGACTAATAAAGTTACGGTGTGCACCGGCTAAGATGCCATGTCTGCTAAGCTCAGATTATTATTAAGAACAAGCAAGCTCAGCATGCTGCCAGCAGAGTAGGGTACTTTGGGCGTCGCGTGACAACTTGAGTTACTTGACCAAAGTCGCCGCTGGAGCAACCGAACCGTGACAATATTGCAATCATCCGATTTGCCTAATCTCGTTTTTTTGACAAACGCCGTCGCCGTCACCGGTGGCAGCGAAGTTAAAATAACAAACGAGACAATTCAGCGCATCAGAAAGAGATCACATGAATGACTGTCAAACTCATTCATCGCTGTCTTTTTGCCTGTCATTGCGGCGGCAACGACGACGTCTTTCATTAGAGTGATCGCGCAGCTCAGTTTTGGTGATATCTCTCTCGTATATTGCTGGTGCCGCGCGTCGAGGGGTTGGTTCGGTTGAGAGATGATGCGAGTGTAGACAATTAGCAGGTCCGTCAAGTTCTGCAGACAGCACGCAATATTGCGGCGGGTAGGCGGGCGACCAGCGCGTGTCTATAGAACTCAGCGGTCTACTGTAGGCCTATCGAATCGACTGCCTTTGTACACAGCGGCCACGGCCACTGAATGCCGCCGCCGACACCACGACTTCGCCCGGCGCGGTGCCGCAACGACGTCACTCCGATTCCGTTCCCAGGCTCCCTCGATCGGCAACACATCAAACGTGACCACCGAAAGTGCGCCACCCAAACTACAGTATAGACACACCGTAGCGCCGTACAGAGCGGTAGGTGGCTGGCTGTTAAATAAAGAATGTCAGAGATGAACCATGCAGGACCAGTAAGGTCGTCGATTGTATCGGTCTCAAGTACCGCTTCATTCGAACGGCAATCGGCGTCGAATTTCAGCCGCTAACGAACGGCGTTAAATTTGCCCTCAGACGGGGTGGGAAGATAGATGCTAGGGCGACTGTGACTGGGAGGAAGGATCGTAGGCCTACGTCAGTCATGAGAGTCACTCGTTGTTGGCGGCGTATATACAGTGACCGTAAGTGACGACGTACGGTGACGCACCGGTGTGAGAAACTCAAGACTGTCAACTAGTGAAGTGTGCCTGCCGACCACTAGCAAGTGTCACCATGACAGATCTGTGTCTGCCGTCTGATGGCTATAAACCGAATCTACCACACAGGGAGGAGTAAGTTTTAGACAAAATAACAGGGGCACAGTCGATGACGTAAACGGAAATGCCCATTTCGTCGACAGACGTTACGCCTGCAACCGTCTTCGAGAACCGGGGTTGTACCCTCATAAAAACACCCAGGGTGATGATGCGACCGACGGGTGTGAAGCGTGAGTCCAACGCACGCACGCGACATATAAATCATCAACGAAAAGATGACGCGAGACATGACAGCGAGCTGACAGCGACTGTCTGCTGTGTCTGCGACGTCTAGGCCTAGGCTACTGGTACCACATTGAGCACCTTCATTCAATGTGCTGGAGCGTGGTTACATGTAGAATAAAACATGTGCATGAATATGTTATTTTGCACGCAACCACGGCTTTGTTCAAAATTCACATCACAACCAGCGGCATGCCGGGAGATTTACGAAACTTTATTATGTCGATGAATGACGCTTGTCGCACGTCACAATGACGAATTCAACAACGCCATGTTATAATATCATTATATTATCATTAATTTATTATTTCCATAAATATTTTTCAAACAGTATAGAAATGTACACTGTGAGGCATAAAAAACATACCAAATTTTTTTTACCATAACTTAAAGAAAAATTTAATAATTTTTGGTACACATATTCCTGACACAACTGGCCATTAAAAGACCGTTCCATTTTTCACCGCATCCAGCATCTGCTTCTGGGAAAAACAGAACAGACAAAATCTGGATTAAAATCAACAAAAAACATTATGAAATTTTATCTTTCCGTATATGTGGCCACTAACAGCCAATCAATTACAAGGTTTGACTGTTGTGCAGCAGCACGTTTATTAAATAGGCATAACATTCAGGAACATGAATTCAAAAAGTGACTGGTGAAGTCTGGATTGGTCTGGAGCAGAAAGTTATCGACGCTGCTATTAATAAATGAAAAAAAGTGTCTCTGAGCCGAGCCCATGTTCGTGGGCCAACACTTTAAACATTTTTGTAGGCAGTTAAAAATGGACAATTAGATCAACTATCAGCTAAATCGATGAAAATATGGACAAAATGTGTGTTTTGTGTGTTGTTTTGATTAAGCAATAATACTAAAGTGGTTAAAAATGCAATATTTTGTTTGTTTTCTTTCCCCAGGTAGTGCAGAAACAGACAATGCGTGAAGTGGAAAACTAAACATTCATTTGATTTTCAGTTGTATCAGGAATCTTACCAAAACTTGTTACAATTGGATCACTTTTCTTCAAATTATGATGAAAAAAATTTTGGTGTGTTTTTATGCCTCACAATGTATATGCAAATATATCAACAAATAACAATTTTATATATGCTTAAATTGATTAAATTTTATAGCTCTTCATAGAACACCCATTTCAGAGCCACTGAGCGTCACTCGCTATATGGGATCACATATAGTGTTACCTGCCACTCGAAACAAGTAAACGCGCCCCACCTTAACCCCAGCCAGACAGGCCGGTACTCGATTTACATACCACGAAGGAATGAAAGGCTGAGTTAACCTTGGCGTTGTAGATCAAAGACGTTCAAGACAAGAAACAAGACGGCTGAATAATTTTTTTTCGCTGACAGTCAGTGATATTACATCAGCTAAAAGAGTGCATAGAGCTAATGCCCCATACAGGGTAAAACTAAAACCAAAACTCAACCAAAACCTGCATGCAATTTTGTTTTAAACAGTTTTGGCAATGCCTATGACGTACCTGCCTAAAACGAATCGTATACAAGTTTTAGTTTACAGTTTTCGTTTTATACGAAGTGGTAAAAAACAGACCGGCTCTGAGTCGAACGAGTTTGCTGACGACCGTTCCGACGTCGTTGGTGGCCCGACAGCGCAGCCTGACTGCCGAGTGGACCGCGGCGCTATACGCCGCGTCAGCAAACGCCAGAAACTGCAGCGATCCGTTGCCGAGAGGTTCCATCAGACCCGGTACAGAGACTACCGGACGACCGCTGTTAGCCCAAACCCACTGCACACTGGGCGTCGGCCGGCCTGCAGCCGTGCAAGGCAGAGTAGCACCCACCGTGTTGACCAGGACGACTTTGTCGGAGAACGAGCTCGTGAACGTCGGCGCGATCGTTGCACCGGAGCGACCTGGTCGTCGCACGTCACTCTCATTATCAGCCGCTGTACACACAAACACCGTCAACAATTATGTATCAAATCATATCAGTTTAGTTGAATGTGTGGCAACATGCAGATGCTAGATTGGAGCCTTTTCAGTCATCAGTCTGCAGTTGAACCAGTTACAAATTCGCAATGCAGATAAAAGAACAACTACAAAGGGTTTGACTGAAATCAAAATTACAGTGTTGCATGAGTACATATGCGCACCCACCAACATAACATGCCCAACTTTTGATTAGCACTGTAACATCGTATTCTGAATGTGAAAATCTATGCATATCGTTTATCTCCATTTCTCTGTTTTTGCTTTCACCGAAATGTATAATATATGAAACAGAAACTGTAACAAAACACAATAATTTGTTTACGCGGTTGCGCCACTATTGCTAGTTTACAACGTCAAGATTGCTAATGCTCGTATATAGGAACGATATAAACGTGAATTTCAAGATTGGATCGCAGTGCACTGACGTTATGAAGTCGAGTTGGCACGACCTGCAGCTGGCCACTGACCGACATTCCCAGACCACGGCCCACCCACACCGACCTCAGGCCAGCCTGCCACGCGCCACACTCTGCTCTTAATCCGCTCCACTAATCCGATTTGCGCTCTCGACGCCAGCGACCCGCGACGAATTATACAAATGTGATGAAGAATCATGGGGCTGTGCACCGCCAAGCGCGCTAACATGCAGCCGACACTTTATACATAACGCCAGTTGGTCGCGCTTCAAATTAATACATTCTATCTGTAATAAATTTGCCAATAATCTGAATTTTATTACACGGCATATATACGGTCTTTTCGCTGAATGATTTGACGCTGCAGTTTTGGTGACACTAAAAGAGCAAGTGGCGAGTAGAAAGTCCTGATTCAACAGTTTACTTCTGGGTGTTAACTGGTTATAATCTACCATAGTAACCCGGAATGTTGGCCGATTAAACACAAATTGTAAGTATTTTTGTCAGAGGCACTTAATTTGGCGTAAAAGTTAAGAAACGTAAAGCACATAATTTGTTTAAGGAATCGCTGTGCACGATCAAGAAATTGTTCCTGGATAATTATGTCATATCTGAGTCGTTGGCGCTGTTAATGACCCGTGCGTAATTATGAGTGATAATTACTTACAATGTATGAAACAAAAAAAATATTTGCTTTTCGGCGACTATAAAGTTTAAATAAAACAAACGTAGGTAAGTAAATCTGTAAGTCAACATATTGCACAATCCCAGCGAAAAGCCCGCCAAAACCCAAAGCAAAATCAACGATGAGTCTTTTGCACAAATATTACGATACAATCATGTTTGCGTGCGGCAGGGCTGACGTGTCACCTATTATTCAAGTCTCATTCAAGGTTCTCGTCTCCTTACATAACTTAGACTACCGGCGACAGGCTCACTCTGCTGTATTTTATACGTTATTTGCATTTTATCTGCAGTTAAATCACGCGGTTGGCGCTATCCTTGCTATGCTAAGATGGCACGGCACGCACAAGCGGTATAAAACACAACACAGCGGCGCGAGTCACACGAACGCCAGCGTGTAGGTATAGGCCTATGTCTGATTGATGCTCCCAGGTAAAAACACCTCGTCTCAGCGTGTGGTCGCTTCGAGACATCAATTACTAGTCACCGCTTTGCACGCGTCGTCGCTGGCAAATCGTTGTCGTAATAGCCGCGCAGACAGAGTGATTTGTGAAAAAAAGTCGCAATTGCTTTATTCATCGATGATCGGTCCATCCGTCTTCGGGGCCCTCAGCAGAACTTCGGCAGAAAAGTCATGCACAGAGGAAATTAAACAAATTCATTTACTATAGTGCAAAAAAAGTTTTCACCGATTATCAATCGTCATTCAAAATTGACTAACAGACAGCCAACGCATAAAACGCCAAACCGCAGAGACTGTGCGTGTCCGATCAGGCACCGGCATGTCTATATTACACTTGACTGATCGAACGTCGACGCCTTTTGTTATTGGTGCCGTCGCGCACGAGAACAAAGCGTTATTAAGCGACCGATAAATAAACTGAATTTGTTTCAAAGTTTAATACAGAGAGGGAGCGGCGGCGGCGTGTAGACCTGTGAGAAAAAGTATTTTTGTCTGACCTATACGGACGCAGCGTGACGCAAGCAGGATACGCAAGTTACGTGCGACGTTTCCGTGAGATGAGCTCCCACGAGCTGGGTCACCCGTGCGTGCGTGCGTGCGTGCGTGCGTGTGAACTCGCGTCCCTGGCAAAGATGTCACGCCATTCCCGGACCGACATTTCTCGGAATGTAATAATTGCGTTCAGTTTTCGTCATGGGTGGGTTCTTCGCAGACAAACGATTTAAGTCCCACGAGTTTACTCACTTGTAGTACCAAATCCTACCTGTCAATAAAATTAAAATTTGCTTTTTACTTCAAACGCATTTTTTCTGGCAGTCCGACCCGGATTATACGCGGTAACATTCTATCGGACTCATTTTAGTAAGAGAATGACTTTTTCGTTGATGCACGTATAATTATGACTTTGTGTTTTGTTTTATCGCAGTGGCAAGTGCACATGGGAACTTCTGTGATGAAATAAAACTTTAGCGCAGTTTCTTTGTACCGTTTTGTCGCAGGAATTCCGAATTCGCACACGTTGCGACGAATCAAATTCCGTTATTTTACGGTTGTTTTTAGCTCGTTTTATTATTATTTTTTGCTTTAATTTATCTCTTCGCACATCGAAGCGTAGAATACGTGAATATGACATTGATGATGCTAAATCGCATGGCGTCGTTTTCCTGGCATAGGTTGCCGCTGTGGCTGCGATAGCTGCAGAGAATTACCCAGTGATGCGTGAAGAAAGACGACCGTCGTCTGCATGCACTAGAGATTGTATGAGCCGCCGCGCCTATAAATATGATTGTCTTCGGTCTGCAGTGCACGGGGCACCTGTCGCGCATGCGTCATCGGTCATCGTTACTCCGGCTTCTCGGCTCGACACGCTTAGGCTACCTCGCCTTCGTGCTCCTCTTGTAGCTTGTGTGAATCTTACGAAACGCCGTTCACACGCTCAGAGAGCCAGCCACTGAGCCACGCACACACACTTCAGAGTCACAACTCTTTGTGACTAATAACAGTAGCAGTCATACTGGCGCTTGTGCACTCGCAACAAGAAAACGATAGAACTAGGATACGATAAAACCTGCGCAGGGGTGGTCCAACGACAACTAAGCAACGGGATTTATGTCGAGACTTATTACAAATTTTGACTGACTTTTACAATTAATTCACGTGATGGTTGATATGGAACAACTATTTTTACCGCAAGTGGAAATATACCAAAAAGATTTCATTGTGTAATTTTTGATAATTTTATTTTTTCTTAATTTTTTAAGTCTTAAAAAAATACGTAGTAAAAAAATTTTGATTTTCCTTTTAACTACTTCCAAAATTATTCAACTTTTATTCAATTTTAAACGCGTAGTTTTTTTCAGTGCTTCATGCATCATATGCATCACATGGTTGTAGTCGATGGATTAAATCCAAATTAATTGAATTATTAGTAATGAAAAAACGATACTCGTATTCGGTGAGATAACTAATCGATTATGCAAACGCCGGTCAAATCGTATTTATCAAAATACCAAATAACTTTTAGCAACATTGGGTTCCAAAAAATTGTGTGTCTTTTAATCTACAGCTAGGCCCATATAGCCTGCTTTTCCTTCAATGTCATTCATGGCGTGATTATTTGATCACCGATGCAATAGAGTTGTGCGATGTGACATGTTTAGAGGAGGCATATTATCATCTAATCCGGCGATGATTAACTATGGGAAGGCATAGCGATAGATTGTTTCGATGCTGCATGCTAGCGGCTTCTGTACAGACGATATATGTGTGATACAATAGAGCGTACAATGGCGGTTGTCGAGTTTATTGCCGGTTAACGCGGGAGATCAATGGTGGGTGGCTGCATGTGTGGATGCGAGGACTCACGAACGATCGCGTGTCTCGACGTCGTTATTCACACGTAGGTCTAAGCCTATCCGATGCCTCGCTATGTTATTAGTCTACGCCGACTCCCTGGGTCGACCCGTATGCTGGCAGGGGCGCCCAGCACTGACGCTAACTGTTTTGCTCGTCTATCAACTCCACTCCCGCATTGTTAATGACTCCCCTGTCAACTCGACGCACCGTCGCGCAGAAACTCCGCCACGCTGCGTATCACATAAGCGAAGACGTGGTCCAGTGCTGACGTGATGTGCGGCCGTCCGTTTTTTACGTACTCGCCTTGACTCTAATTTTAACCCTGGCCTTTCATCTTTTGGGCTGTATATGGGCTGTTGCTTTGGGAAAGGTTTACATGAATTTTGACTTTTCTACGTTTTTTTTTGCTTTTGAGTTAGGAAACTGTACGACACGGACAGACAGGCGGACAGGTAAAACCCGTAATGCCGTATACACAATAATAGTTAAACATGATGTTGAGTGAAAGTGTTCTGCTGGTCTGCGATAAACGAGGTCGGGTGCTCAGAAACGCCATCAACTGGTGACGGTTGATTTAAGTTAGCTTGCAGTTAATGCACGCAACGCTAGGAAATAGATGCTGTTTTATCGTTGCGATTGTATTCTTGCGTGGCTTGCATCATTTTAGTAAAAGTATGTACCCAAGAGCCTTGCACTGCGTCACTTTTTACTCACAACTCATGCAGAGTACATATAAACAAATTTGACTTCTAATCCGTAATCACGTTGAATGTTATTAATCGTCGTCGTCGTCTGTTATAAAGTGTGCGGGGCAAGAAGTACAAATTTTCTGAGAGACACTGCGAATTTCAGACAGAATTTCGACTGACAGTTGGACATTCCCGACAGGTGCTCATAATTTCGAATTGCCTTTACATTTACCCAAAATGAGTTTTTAGTCTTAACTTATGCATATTTAGACGACAATTTCCCGACAAGAAGATTTTTCAACAATTTTTCGACAGCCAGAAATTTAGGGTGGGGGATTACCCAAGTCTCTCGGCCACGACGCCACTCAGCCACTGTCATTAATATTCAAGCTTAAGATCGTTTACAAGACAATCTATGTCTTTTTAAAAAAATTATCATCTCCATTTAAGCCTATTATGCTAATGAATAAACTTTTTGTATCTATTTCAGTAGTTTTAGTCATCGAGAAACACGCACGTACCCGACACTATGTCAGTCAAGACGGTGGCGACCAGCAGCGAAAGAAGAAACGGCGAGTACTGCCGCGGTGTGTGCAACATCGTGCCCTGTTTTAGCGATGACTTGATTGACAGGCGGCAATGCTTCAAGACTCCTGCAGATATTCTTCTCATGCCGTGATAGTGTCCCACTTCGTTCAGTCAACAGTACCACCGAGTTTCGTCGCAGAACAAACGCTAAATAAACAACGGCGACGTATTGGAATCTGTTCGGGCTGGACGCGAAAATAAGACGTCGCGCGAGATCTCAATCAGCTAATTCATCCGCGCAGAGCACCAGACTGAGCAGTCGGATGGTCTGTAGCCTATGAACCGACGACGTTCTCCAAACCCGCTGCCTTATATAGCAGTTAGCTGATGATAGGTCGTCGGTTCAAATCCGACGTCGCAGATGCAAGTTGTAAGTTAAACATGCGATAGCGCATCCGGTTCCGTTGCGCGGTGGCCACGTGACAAGTAGCGCTGGGGCTAGAGACTGTAGCATGTGACAGCGGACGTTCCCACGCGCCACGGACGGTGGTGACGGCGTTAGGCTTCGTCGGTCGGTTGCGCGCTCGTCGCCCGATTGTTTGTCTGTCAATAGAACGCGCCGTGTCGCCTGCCGCCCGCAGACCGCTGCCATACAGACTCAAACTGAGATGGCTCGGTCGGCGTGGGATGACTCGCTCCCTTGAAGGTAGGAACAAACCCCCCTCAGGACATAATTTCCCCCGATTTAGAACATAACCTACTCTCTACCGCCGTGGTATAGGCGTAACCCCTCGTCCTTTCGGCACATGGTAGCTGTAGTCTATCTGGGACACGTGTTGTCGGTAGGTGAGGGGGATTGTGTCAGGGGTTATGTCCGGACACTCGCTCCTTCACCCTGGTAAGCGGACATAACCTCCCCGGACACAATCCCCCCTATGATAAAACCCTCCTATGACAGAACCCCTTTCCTTAGGATAAAGGGTTTTGTCCCAGGGGGCTATGTCCGGAGGGGGGAGATTTGGTCTTACTTTTCGTCGTCGTCGTCGGCACCATTGCCGAACGCCATCGAATCATTGCAGCCGGTCAATAGCCAGAGCGCAGCTTCCTCTGGCGTGACAGCTGTAACATAGGGCACACTGAACGGTCACGCTTGATTGAATGATTACGAGTGGACAATCATACATCACGTAGCCTTTTGACGTCATCACGCCCGCTATTGATTAGCGATCACGTCGCAAATACACCGTATAATTATAACACGTCGAATGTTGAACAACGACGAGGCATGAAAAACGCTCGTTCCGTGACTAATCTCACTGAATCACGCGTTAACGAAATACATTACATATTTCCATTTCCGTTGTCGGTTATTATACGAACCGTCTACTATGAACACTCCCTTTCGCCTAGCAGTGGTCAAAACTCCAGGTTTGTCTTTAAAATTCATATGTACTTCCGGTTTGGACGCCGTATTCATATTACTACTTCCGGTTGCCGGTCGTACGGCCAGTGTATACGACGGTCTGAAGCCAACGCCTGTGTAATGTAAATGCAGCTGTAACATTGTACACGGTGTTTCATAAAAAGGGACCCCTTTTTGTTTTTCTTGAAATTCACTCAAATGATGATCAATTTACACAAAATTTTTTCCAGTTGTAGCTGAAGAAATACTAATTCAAAATAGTTAAACAAAATATGGCAGTTGATTAAATATTCTTTGCTATTCCTTACGTAATGCTGACGTCATAATGTGTCACGGGTACAAGCTTGATAGTCTCAACTGGTGCTGTCAGTTGGTACCCAGCTTCGATGGTGAACTTAATCTGGTTCGCTAATGAAAAATGTTTATCGTGTCAGCACTAAGCAACATGGGGACATGAAATCAGGCGTCTTGCGATCCAAAAATGCAACCATTTTGCAAGCTCGGTGTGCTAGTGCACTGTCTTGCTCAAACGCGTAAAAGTTTAACTATCCCCACAGACACGTAAATGCCATTACTTTGCATATTTTTGTGGCTGCAACTGTAAAAATTCAAAAATTTGCCATCAGCGAACAAATTTTTCACCACCAGAGCAGGGTAGCGATAGACAGCACCAGTTGAGACTATCAAGCTTGTATCCGTGACACATTATGATGTCAGCATTAAGCCTACGTCACGACTAACAAAGAACATTTAATCAAACGCCATATTTTGTTGCAATATTTTGAATTAGTATTTCTTCAGCTACAACTGGTAAAAAGTTTGTGTAAATTGATCATCATTTGAGTGAATTATAAAAAAAAACAAATAGGGGTCCCTTTTTATGAAACACCGTGTACAAACGTGATGAATGTTTCAAGCATTCGTCAACTTATCGTTTTTTGTCAGATCTGCGTGATTTCCTGTCAGTGAATTTCTGTCATGGACGGATAATCATCTGTCTACGTGAAGCCTGCAAGGTATCCAAGATACACTAGAAACATTTGCCGGTCTAGTGCCGACATATTATGGGAACAGTTCGCGGTCTTTGTGTCACGGACAAAAATCATGAAAGTTGACGGAGTCGGCGTACTGAGCGTAATGGAATCTGGGCTTATCTGGCTAGGAACGCTACGCTTGGTTTGAGCGCAGCGAGCGGCGGCGTGACAGGCGGTACTTGCTCGCGTGTCATTCTACGTCCAGCCGACCAGACAGATAGATACTCAGCACATCGCTGTCTGCTTGTTAGCGCCCCTCCCCCGCTGTAGTCTCTCTCCACAATATGTGTCGATGTCATCCGTCTTCCTCAGAGACGGTCGCTTACAGTAGCCGCCATCACTGCGGCGTATGTGAATTATTATGATCAATTGGCACCGGCGAGCGTACTTTGAACTAGCAGCTAGCCCGTCACTGTGTCGAGACAGTCACTATAGTGAAAGTTGAAATCTGAAACGGCACGCCGACCGCTTCGATCGGCGCCTTCGCAGTGAATTACTAGTTGGCTGACCGGTCGCTATATATTATCGTCAGCAATTTAAGGCCTATTGCTGCCGCTGTGGCCTATACTCCTAGTAACCATGCAGGTGATTGTATATTATCAGCCGGAAATCGATTGAGATTAAACAAATACCCCATTATAGCGAGTATTTTTTCCGGAAAAGCAAAATTTGCATAAAAACTCAACACTTGCTCGAAAACACTACAATTAATTTGAGAAAAGTTCACGTGACGCGCGACAGCGGTGGTGCTAGCACCTGGGGAACAAGTGTACAACGTGCAATAAATTAACAATCGTTTTGAAACGGTACCCAAATTTTGACGCCTAGATTATGGCGAACTTGTTGAACCTAAAAAGTCAAAACTCAGACGGTTAAAATCTACGTTTTATGCTGCAAATATCATATGCAGGTTGTCCTGGTCTATGTCCAGTAATTTCGGCACAGTCTATTGTTGAAATATGCGTCGCACTCGTGAAAAAATCACTAAAAACTCACTTTCTGGACTTCAAGGTCGTTCAAGGTCATCAATGAACGTATCTCTGGAAAGCTCATCAGCAGTGCTTTGAGGCGCATACAGAGCGATGCAACTGAACTGAACCGTACTCACCCATTGGTCAGTTCAGTTCAGGAGCGTCAATTTCCAGTACTTTCCAGTCAGGCTTGCCGTGGATATGGATATGGATATCCATGGACATATCCATGGATATATCAATGTGTGGATATCAGACTTCAGCCATTCTGTGGATACGTCCATGGATATTATGCTGGCGCACCTGCTAATTAAACTGAATACTAATGTGCTTTGTTTCTCTATAACAGTCTTCTGTCTGTCGTTATTAATCTTTATTTTCTCGTTTATTCATGTTATTGAGTCAAATAAAAAATCAGTAACATCAGCACGTCATTATTTACTTAGTTTAAATTAATTTATTAGCATTTAGCACTATAGCAGCTGCAAGAGATTTTAATCTTCAGTGCTTTAATGCTGTTGGTTGACCAAAAAGGTCTATTTGTAAGTTTACTTTTATTTTTATGAAATGGTTACAAAATTACAAAAGTTTTTTTTGATGTTAACGTATTTAATGCTATGGATAGTTGAAAGTAAAAACTAAGAGTGCTTCAAGAGCGTCCTTTAGACCTTATAGCCATAGCTGTAAATGAATGCAACCTGCGTTTTGGAAAACAAGAATCCCGGCTGCTGCAATGGGTCGACCGTACCATAAAACAAGCTCTTAGCTCAGATGACTGTCGCGATCTACGCATGTCGTGATGGTTATTGCGACTTACCGTGTAGCCACAATACCGCACGATTGGCACATCATAGTGCGTTCAAGGTAATCCAAAATCATTGATTTTAATATCATTTGAAAGCCAGTATTCGACTTCCTATTAGTGATCAATAGCAACCTAGGCTTTGTCTTGCACCGTTTAGCCACAATACACCAGTTACAGAGAACAACAGACGACGACGGATGACAACCGTGTAAGACGCCTACAGCATTGCTGTCATCTGGCGCGCTTTGACTCGAGCCGGCGTTCCCAGCATGAAGGAACCACGCGGGCTGGTCCGTGACGACGGCAAGCGGCCTGACGATTTGACATATGACGTCACAGTGGTCGACATTCTGGGAAACGCTTATCTGCAGCAGTGTCATCACCAGTGCCTGTGCCGCTGAGAACAAGCACAGCTCACTCACTCACTCAACGGCACCCACGACTTTTTTCGAGTGGCACTGGAAACACCTGGACCCATGAGTGTCAGCACCCAGGAGTTCTTGGCACAAATCGGAAGGAGTTTGACCGAGGTGGCGACGGATCCCCGTGAAACGACGTTCTTATTCCAGCGCTTGTCGGTCGATCACCGTCCAACGCTTCAACGCGACATGCCTAACTGACACGTTCGCAATTTCCGAGCCCGCATCGTAATTGCTATTATGGAGTAGTCCACGGCTGAGCCAAAGTCGACAGATAGGACGGAACGGCAACGTCTGTTGATCTCGCTGAGTTTAATGACTGGCTTAGCGCCAAGCGCGCGAAAGTCAATATATCTGATGACGGGCGTCCAACTTTGGGTCGCGGAAAGAAAGCGATTTCCCAAAGTGACTGCAGTCCTATATACACGCTACGGTGACGCTGATATATCGAATTCTAGAATCAACACTAGGATACAATGTGGTGATTTGGCGCACGTGTGCGACGGCTGCAAGCAACAACATTGGATTCAAAACTGCGGCAAAACCGCTGCAGATAGAGACATGGTTACTTTTGACAACCTGTAGAAAATCGTCATCGCTTTATTCAACGGCACCATCGCCGACCCCATAGAACGTACCGTTTAGCCACAAAACACGCGTGAGGGACAGACAGACGAGTGATGGCATATCATGCTCCTCATGGCTCGACCTAACGGTCGGCCAAAAACAGGGCAATAAAAATGTGGATTTTCACGAAAGCTGGAAAATAGGCCCCTACTTCAGTAAGATCATATTTCAATGCAAATGTGTTCTTATTTTTTACATATTCATTAACAATTCTAAGAGGAAAATGTCTGCGTTGTGTTTTGGGGGTAGAGGGTGGACGCTCTTTCACTGCTGTATTTCGTAAAAACTTAAGGTTGTATGTACGAAAGATAGGCGCCTGTGGATATGGATATATCCATGGATATCCACGGAAATTCTGTAGATATGGATGGGAAATTTCATATCCACGGCAAGCCTGATTCCAGGACAAAACTCATTTTCCAGGATCTTCCAGGTCCAGCAAAATAAAGGGAAAAATTACAGAACTGTCCAGGAAGCATGGGAATCCTGTTATTCTTTGTTGATACACAAGGTTGTACCAACTGACTAACAAGAAAAGAGATTCTTTTGCATCGGTTCTCAGACGCCAGTCTTCATAATGGTAGACGAGTGAAATTCTTCTAAAAATATTAAGATAAACCAGAGTACCAGCACCGCACTGCTTTATTCGAACATTCACACTATAGAAAATATCACAAGAGTTTGTCAGTAAGTGACAAGACAGAACAAACGACGATAAACAAAACGTAAGGCAGTCGTTAAGAAAACAATGATTGCCGAAAAAGTGCACAAACATCCACCGCATATAATATGTGCGCCTGCACGTGATTCGTCCACAAAACTGTAGTCCAACTATTAACAATCGAATGAAGCCTTTTAGGTCACTTGACACTTGACATGTAAATGTCTCTTAACTGCAAAATAAAAACTTCTGTCAAGCAATTTGGTGAGATTCCCCTCCTAAGACATAGAGACCTGAAACCTCAGCAGCAAATGAAGCCAAGTTGGTGCCCACACGTATTAACGTGTGGGCACCAACTTGAGACAGAACTGACGGTGCTAGTACACTGTGAGGCATTAAAAACACACCAAATCTTTTTCTGCTATAACTTGAAGAAGGGCTATCCAATTTTAATAATTTTTGGTACACATATTCATGACACAACCGGACATCAATTGGCCGTTCAGTTTCCCATCTCACCCAACATCTCCTTCTGCACTACACGGGAAAACAACAGACAAAATATGCATTAAAATCAACATAAATCTTTATAAAATTTCATTTTTCCGGATATGTGACCACCAACAGTCAATCAATTACAAGGTTTGACTGCTGTGCAGCAGCACGTATATTAAACAGGCCTAACATTCAGGAATACTGATGAATTCAAGAAGCAATTGGTAAAGTCTGGATTGGTCTGGAGCAGAACGTTATCGACAATGGGTGAGGTGGGAAACTAAACAGTCATTTGATGGTCAGCTGTATCAGGAATATTTGTGGTGTGTTTTTTATGCCTCACAATCACTCAGTCAATGAGGGTATATTCAGTGATGTCATGCATGGTTTTCAACCCCAAATTTGGCATTTTTAAACAAAAATTTTTGAATAAGGAAATTTTCTCCAACAGCCCAAAATTCAGAAGGACAAATGCCCCACATGCCACAACACCACTGGTTATGTTTTTGACATTTACGTTCTTGGTTGTTAACTCAAAAATATGCACGATTTCTCTCATTAAATTTTATGGAATTGTAAACCTTGGAACAAGAAGAAATAAATCTGACAAAAACAATGACTGCAAAACTGACATTCAGGTACGCAGTGGAAATAACCACTCTGCTGAGTGTCAACCCTGCTATTATGGCAGTAAGCAAAGACAGGTCCAATGTGGAAAATCACAATATGGGATAACCATCTACAATAGGGCTGCAACCGATTAACAATTTTTCAATCGATTCATTTCAATAACTGATTGATAATCATGGTCAAGAAAGACCATAAAAACTGCCAAATTCAACTACTGAGTGTCGTTATCTTTTGCTAACAAAATCAAAATCAAAAAAGTGATGACGAGAGAGACCTGCACAAACTGCATGGTCACAGCTCAAAAGTACAGACTGTAAACACTATAGAAGTAAAAATCATGATAACATTTCAGATGCAAAATAAAATTTGATTACAACCATTGAGCATCAGTCATTTTAGGCTGTTAGAAAACCAAAAATTTCAATCAAATTTTAATACATTAAAAATATTTAATAGATTAATCTTTTTTACGGCTGATCAATTAATTAATCATTAATTTCAGCAGCCCTAATTAACAAACCATGCATGGCGAGCAGAGAATTACACTCAAGTGTAAAGCACAAACAGTTTTTTTATCAGTGACGATAATGGTGGCTATGTGAAATGTTGTATGTACCACAGCCAAAAATAAGGTGCATAATACCATACATTCAAAACTGAAATAAACAATTAATCCTGCATATCACACATTGCATTAACATAAACATTTCGACAGTCCGACGACCAATACCAACATGCAGCTGAAAAATACCAAAATAGCGACTATCAAAGCACTCACGCACAAATCTTTAAAAATATTTCAGCGCCTCATATTTAGCATGAGTCTCATGCTCAGCAAGAAGCCAAATCTATAATGACTAAATGTGCTACAGATATAATGCTAGCAATATAACAAGAACAATAATTAATAATAATTATTATAATACATTGTGAGCATATCACAACAAGACTGGAGCAAAGCTTGTGGCATCCGACACTAAGTCATCATTTCCACAAAATGCGAGACAGATGCGGTGAACAAAATTTTACATGTACATCAGCAGATGACTCAACATACTGGCTGACTCACAAATGAAAAAAAACATTTGCCAAGAAAAACCTGAAAATAAAACAATTCGCACACCATAACATTGATACTAGACAAACGTGCTTGCAGCAGCATGACGGGCATGTGGCAGCAATAGGACAGAGTGAGTCTGAGTAATGCAAAACTCAGTACAAAAATATTCGTGCATATCCGAGATATCACGATTTTCATGTTGGGGTATTCAGTTTGACTCAGTCTGTGCAGAAGAAAACACACACTCTGCAGTATAAAATATGTTTTAAAAAATGTGACTCATGCGAGTTTGTTCTGACTAACTGAATGAAAGGTAAAATATTGTGACAGCAAGTAAATAACAGTGTATCACTGCATATTTTCTAGTTCTACATAAGTGTAAGTGTAAGTGAGCACGTAGGGTCACCCGACACAGTATAGGTCATTTCAGGGACGGCCTTTACAGGCAATGCACATACATACACATAATAATGGAACAGTAAGTATAACTTCTACAACAATGGAACAGAAGGTTTAATCTTTACACAAAAACTTAATATGAAACATGAAACACAGAAACAACCTAAACATATAATTGTAAGAATGCACTACTATAAGTGTGCATATGTAACAGTAAAGGCAGTTCGAATAATCTTCCCTGTTATCCTCCAGACAGTCATCAATCTCAGAATGCCGTCTATTGGACAGGGGAGGGGATTCTTCATAAGCCGTAACAGATAGTTCACAGATGCACGCACAGTACAGTATCACTGCTTAACTTGTCAGGCAGTAGTTTAATAATGGATGGCAATATTATCTCATTCTGAAGCACTTTACTAGAGTAGGAATTCAGGAAGACTACTATAATGTATACAATATATACATTAATGTTGCTGGTGTTGGGCCCAATGTAAGTTAATATAAACAAATTACTTAAACTGTACACCATTTGGCAACATGTAAAAACGAAGACCGTTTTATCATTCAGTATTTCTTACCTAACTGTTGTCAAACTGTAACACTGTGAAAACCCTATCAACTAGATCCACTCTTCCCTACCATACAGTGCTAAGAGAATAAAAAGACGAAAAAAAGAAAATGCTGATCATATGCGCAACACAGCCATAAACCGACAACACATGACTGCTAAACTTCCAAGATGAATAAGATCCTAGCAATCGATCATAGAACGACGTGATGGCAATGAAGATGTACCAGATGTATTAATCCATTGCCAGCTCATCTCCACTCATGTTATCCGTCTCCTCCTGCTGGACTCCCGTTTCATCAATCACGGCTGCATCGGTGGTTTCCGACATTGGTCGGATGTCCGCAGGATCAAACTGTGGCAGGGAATTCTGCTCTGGAGATAACCAAGGCTTATAGTTAGGACGGTGCTGACTCTTCCAGCTCTCATAGCCACGGCAGGCTTTCAACAGCCGCTTCATTACCTGAATACACATTGAATACATTGAATACACATTACCTGAATGCACATACACATTCACTAAACCATGTCATAGCCAACCAATGACTACACAGTTAAAATTTGACACACAGAGTCAAATGTCCACTAGTTACGACGTTGACAGTTAAACTTTTAACCCAAAACGTAATCCATCATTCCCATCCCATGAACCATCACTGGCAAAATCTGGTAAACTGAACATGCATGGACATATGCACAAATACAGACAACATAGTACAGAATGCATCCAGCATTCCCACTACATACACAAGCAGAAGTCAGAACCATAAAATGGTATTCTATTCCCTTGTCATAAATGTACATAAGTATTAATTAGTGTTGTGTCATGATCAAATTTTAACCTGTAATCATAATTTGCAGCTGCTGTGCCTGAAAGATAAAGTTGTTCGTCATGCTCAATTACCTTAGGTGCAGCTATTGACGACGTCATGTTCACTGCCCACACTGGTAGCCGGCCTGAAATAAAAATGTTTAAATATACAATACAAATGCAACAATGAACAGCAAATGTTTTGATAATGCCATTTTATATTGTTGACTTTCCCGTACCAGTTTTACAACACTGCGTAATGGCATGACTAGTTAGCAAAATTTAAAGTCATGTGACACAATAACAAAGCCACATAACTAAAAGCCAGTCTGAACAAATTTAGATACTAGTTTAAGAATCAGTAGTCATTTGTCAGCTTCCGTTGTGGACAAGATAGACATATAAATTAAAATAACTTATAATTCTGAAGATCTCATGACCTTAACCACGGACCATGGAAATTAACCATGGCATACTGTCATGTAGCACTCATCGACTATGCCTCACATTTTATTCAAATTGGAATATTTTATGGGGGATAAATAGACAGACAATGCATAGAGAAAAACCGGCTTTGGTATGTCAGCTTCTTGTGAAGAGTTGATGTAAAAAAAGCAACAATTTGCTCGAGGCAGTAATGCACAAGAAAACGAAGACTTTATACCTCGTGGATCACTCTGTGTAACATAGGACATGAAGCAGCCCGGCTGATCAGGATTTCCACCAGTTGCAACAATATGATAACCGGTGATATATGATATGCCTCGTACAAAGTGCTTCTTGGGTGGCATCGACTATAACACAATTCATTATGACAACCATTTAATATATTACTGTTGCTATTATTATTATCATGAATGTTTAAGATCTACTATACAAAACAAAAAGCCCATTACAAATAATATCTATAAAACTAAGTGTCACATTATGTGATTATCCCAGTTAATTTTTAAAGGCTGCATAGAAAGATCATTAAATATACTGTTTATTTAGCTAGCCAATGCAGTAACATGCTACTAGTAATGTATGTAGTGTGGCAGCATTGGATAATAAATACTGTGCATAAACAATTGCGAAAGCTACATACAGCATGGTTGATAGAATGATTCAGAATAAACTTCTCAGCACCAAGATCCAGCCAAACTCTTTGTGTGACAAAGTCACGATTCATCAATGGCTTCACTAGTTTCACTGTCAGCAATCAATCAGACACAATCTATCAGCATTACCAACAAATACACAACCTGAGATCATGACACCAGTAGAAGACTAGCTATATCTGCAGAATGTAATAACACAAAAAAACTGGCAGTATTATGCAGTGGAAACAGAGACCATTTTGTCATCAACAGCATAATAAAAGAATCCAGAAAATAAAAAGAAACAGCAATTTATACTTTTATGCAAAGTATTTAACTTAAGATTCATTACAAGTTACAACTATCAATAAATTAGAAATTATACTCATTCATTTTCTATAAAGTCCGTGTTTCAAATAATTTAATGTAGTTAATATAAAGTTAAATAAAACCATCAAAAATGACACAAAGTGTTATAGATGCTAGAATCTCAGACAAAAATTTACACAAATCAAACATCGTAACTAGAAATTTGGGGCAAAGCCCAACGTGAGTCCGCCTGGCGCTCTAAGTCTGATTGGGGGAAATTAGGGGGAAGGGTAAAATTTTCTCGGCACCAAAGTCACGTGGCCCAAACTCAAATGCATTGGCATACGCCGAACGTGCATTGTCGACTTAGGGTAGGTCAACATGAGTGCTTATGACTTTGTTCGTAGTGAACGGAATTTCACAAAATTTTTTTTGTCCAACGCCCAAAAAATCGTTTTCGTCAACGCCGCTTGCATATTGTTGCTATCTTCATCGGTTCCAGAGATATTTGCGCTCAAACTCTAAAGTTGTCGTAAATCGCACCGATTTTTGCACGTTTTTTGCCCTCCCAAATTTTAAGGGGGGGGCGGTGCCTCCAAAAGTTGTACTTGCGTTAACACCCCCACCTACAGACACCTAGAGAAGCTACTCACTTTGGCTCCAAAGATCCTTCGTCTAATACGCTACATTTTAAGTCAATTTTTGACCCCCCTTTGAAAAAGTTGTAAGGGGGCCCCTGCCCCTGGTGGGGGGTGCGCTAGTAAGACTTGGTTGATTGTCTAGCGTGTGTTAAAATTTGGGGGTGCAGCACCCCCTAGGGGCCGAAATATGGTCTTCCGAAAAATGCACTTTCGGTGGGTACGATTCAACATCTAAATCTCCAAGGTCACTGGACCAAACTTCACCGGACTTGTTTCGCCTAACGCAGGAGGAATTGCGGTAGATGGAATGACTATCCGATTTTGAATATCTTCATCCGTTTCAAAGATATTCGCCACCGAACTTCGAAGTCGTCCGAAATCGGGCTAAATTTTGCATGTTTTTGGCCCCTGAAATTTTTTTGGGGAAGGCCCCCCTAAATTTTAGACCGGCATTATAAAATTTGGCATAGTAGTGACTATCTTGCAAAATTTCACGCCGGTCGGCCCACGCATCTCGGAGATCTCGTGCTCGACAAAAAAAAATAAAACATCTGGGCTAAAACATAAGTCCTTCCAAAAACTATCGTTTTCGGGCGGACTAATAATGCTTGCTTTTTTCATGCATATCTTCAAAATTGAGCAGTAATCTACAAGTTGCAGTAGAATAATTTTCTATCTAAAACAATGTTGAAAAGGATATCAGCTACCGGTAATATACATACAAGAAAGACAAACACTCACTTGCATAGTAACCTATATCACTATTAGGACTGATTCGGCAGATATCGAATCCTTCCAGTATATACGGATCCCAAGACTTGCGATAATACGGATCATGCAGAACATCATACAAAGTGTTAGCAGTTACATCCGAATAACCACCTTGAATCTGTGACACACAACATAACTGACAACAGACATCAGAAGACAAGTCTTGTCAATGCTGCAAATGGATAAAAACATCCATATCTCAAATTGACGGCTTAGTAGACTTTTGCCTAATTCACTAAACATACTTTTGACGCTGTGACCACATACGCTGGTGCTATAAGAGCTGCATTGGCTTCCGGTTTGGCGTCGGGTGGATTTCAAGATGGTTACCCTGGTCTACTTATCACTGTCCGGCATGGCTCCAGCATACCTGGCCACCGACTGTGAGCTGGTCTCTGGCGAAGGTCGTCATCAGCTGTGTTCTGCCAACTCAAGGACGTGTCATCAGATGGACCAACAGCAGCTATAAGATGCTTTGCTACTGCAGGTGCGCTAGTAAGGCTGTGGAACAATCTTCCAGCTCATCTGAGGCAAACTGACATTAAACAGTTCAAGCGGCTGCTGAATACATTTTAGTTCAGATGTTAAGAGCGTGGCGCATTGTGACTAACTGTTAAACGGCACCCCCTAAGTCATCTTACTTACTTACTTACTTTGACTGGTCTCCAATCCCAATAGACTCAGATAAATGAGTGAGTAAGGTTTCATGTCCTGCCTGACACAGTATAGGTCAGATATATAATCTTACAAAAAATCTCATCCAAAAATAATCCCATCAATACTTGAATGCATCAATAATCAAAATCAAAAACAAATCACCTTAACACTGCCAGACACTAGTAATAATGGATATGAAAATCTAAATTTCCCAATGTCATAAAATTAAACCCATCAGCGGCTATTTTACACCAATTTATTCTCCTGGTAAACACATCATCAATATATATTAGTGTAACAGAACTTCTTATTTACCACTTATTTTTCTGAATAATTGTCATATCGGCTTAATAACCCATCTCAGTAAAATGCTTATCGACAATAAGAGTAAAAACCGACACGTTAATTACTATCGAAAACCCATACATACGCACCTTAAACATGCTGAAATCGGAAACATCATTTGCCATCGTTCGAACAACCACACCGTTCTTGTTGTACACCAGTTTCCACCCATCGTGTACTTCACACATAGACTTGAACCTCGCGAAATCGTTGTCGTCAAAAAATCTCACTTCGCCTATTCTGTGCATATTCTTGACACCGCAGATAGTATTAACACTACACAAATGTCACCCTGTACCGACAAGGAACTACACATAAACGAAAAATTTGCACTAATAACAAACACCGTGGGGGTGGCACGTAAGCATAGATGTAAATTCCATGCACCATAGATATGCAACCCGCACTGTGGCTAGTGAGGTACAATATCTATCAAACTAAATGCGGTATATAACTACCGGTATATTGTGGTAATTTATTGTACATTTAAGTCAATAAAAGTATCACATTGTTTTTTAATTTTAAAAAACTGCCGATATAACATAAAAATTACGTACAGCAGCTTTAGCAGTCACCAGGCAGATAGCGAATAGCATTTTGTACAAAAATGTTCTGAAGTGTGTGCTCAGTATTTATCGTACTTTGTACACTAAAACACAAAAATCTAACAATTTTTTTAAAAACCTAGTTTTTATCAATAAATTTTCATTCTCTGCCGCAATTAAAATAACTGTTAGTGCGTAAGGTAAATTCGGATTGCACGTTTTAAACTACTTTGGAAACGTTTAAAAAGGCGCAGCTTTATGTGATGATGACTGAATGTAAACAGTAATGGAGTATTATCGTCTGTTTACGAAATAAATTAATGTACACCAAGTTGCGTTATACGTATTCGTCTGAATATGGGTTTACAGCCGTTAGAATTCAGCGAGTGTCTAACTGACAGTCCGTATTTCCGTGATAAATTACATGCGCATGAGAAAGAATTGGCTCGGACGAACAAGGCTATAAAGGGCCTTATTAGCCAATGTAAAGATCTTCTCCAGGCAGCAAACAGTAACTATTTTTCGTGTTTGATATTTACGTTTTAATGGAGTAGAAGTTTACACTGTTTAGAACACGTTAATTTTATCTTAAGTGCAGAAACGATATTTATGTTAATGAATCATTAGGCCAATTCCTCATATCATCTAATCATCTTATCACTAAGGAAGTAAATCCGTAGGCTATGTCTCTAGTTAGTGAGTGCAGAGTGAGCTCGTTACATCAGAAAAACTGATGAGCCTAATAGTTTGATATATGATTATACCATAAGTTAGAACTGGCGTTAATCGATTTGACAGGGCGAATCAAACTTAAGCATTTCGATTCGACTCACCAATTTTATAAAGTATTGAATACTCTATGTGCATCTTTGTTATACTTTTTTGTTGTATGGTGTTGTAGATTTCTCGAAAGCTCAGCGGACTTTGTCACGAACACTTATCGATTTTCGGTTTGAGTGTATTGGTAGCAAGCAGACAGATGATGAAATCGTCATAGGTTTGTGCCTGTTTCAATTCATTTACTGATAGCTCTTCCGGTCTACCAGTAGCAAAGTGTACACACTGTATAGTAGTAAGTACATGACTACATGTACTTCTGTTTTTTCTTGCTTGTAAGTTACAGATTAAAAATGCCAGCATTATTAGTCCGCCTGAAAACGATAGTTTTCGAAAGGACTTATGTTTTACGCATGATGTTTTTTTTATTCAACACGAGATCTCCGAGATGCGTGGGCCGAACGGCGCGAAATTTTGCACGATGGTCAGTACTAGGCCGAATTTTATAATGCTGGTCCAAAATTTTGGGGGGCGCACCCCAGAAAAATTTCGGGGGCGAAAAACATGCAAAATTTGGCCTGATCTCGGACGACTTCCAAGTTTGGCGGCGAATATCTCCAAAATGGATGAAGATATTCAAAATCGGATAGTCATTTTGTGTATGGCGATTCCTCCTGCGTTAGGTGAAACAAGTACGGTGAAGTTTGGTCCAGTTAACTTGGAGATTTAGATGTGAAATCGTACCCCCTTAAAGCGCAATTTTCGGAAAAACATTTTTCGGCCCCTAGGGGGTGCTGCGTCCCCAAATTTTTACACGCGTTAGAGAATGACCAAGTCTTACTAGCGCACCCCCCACCGGGGACGGCGGCCCCCTTTACAACTTTTTTCAGAGGGGGTCAAAAATTGGCTTAAATTGCAATAAATGAGCTCTTATAACTTGGGAG